>WBJT01000001.1_pt3 | contig 167856 bp, 159 predicted proteins | sample 5109881 | NCBI WGS metagenome assembly WBJT01 (sample SAMN11895465, study PRJNA545514) | wastewater metagenome | isolation source: saline BTEX enrichment culture, original innoculum from Kuwait petroleum... | place: USA:Stillwater, OK | collected 2018-09-01
GCCGGTAGGTCGTGCACGGCCGCGAGGCCGTGTGCGACATCCCATCCCTCTCCGAAAGCCACGCGCAAAGGCACGCCAACGCCCGCCTATTCGAACGCCAGCGCCTCCCCCAGCCCGTTGATCAGCGGCTTGAGGTGCTTCTTGTAGTGCCGCCAGCGCTGCTTGGACTTCGTGTAGATCGGCTGGCGGACCTGGTCGTAGCTCGCCGTCAGGGTGCGTACGCCGGAGCGCGTGTGGTCCAGGCAGGCGTCGTCCCACGGCAGGTCACAGAACTCGAGCATCCGGCGGATTTCCAGCTCCGGGTCACTGACCAGGCGCTCGTAGTGCAGCTCGTGGATCGACAGCGGCAACGCCTCCCGCCAGTAGGCCATCAGGCGCCGGTAGTGGCGGTAGTAATGGGCCAGGTTGTCCTGGTCGTAGGCGAACTGCAGGCCCGAGGCGGCGAAGTTCTGGAAATAGCAGGACAGGCAGGTGTCCAGCGGGTTCCGGTTGCAGTGGATGATCCGCGCGTTGGGGAACAGCAGCGCGATCAGGCCGAGATGCATGAAGTTCTGCGGCATCTTGTCGGTGACCCGCAGTGTCTCGTCCGGCGCCAGCTCAGCGAGGAAGTCCAGGTACTGCCCGGCGGCCTTCGCCGCGGACTCCCGGGTGAGCTCCGGCACGCACTCCGGGTAGGGGGTGGTGACGTCCATGAGATCCGGCAGGGCGTTGGCGATGCTCTGGATCTCGCGTAGCTCGCCGGCGGCGGTGACGCCGGGGTGGCTGGCGATGACCTGCTCGGTGAGGCTGGTGCCGGAGCGGGGCATGCCGACGATGAAGATTGGTCGCCGGGAGTCGCTGCCGATACCCGACAGGCGCTCGAACAGCGCCTTCGTGAAGGTCGTGGTCACCGCGTCGAACTGCTTTTCCGCGAACGCCCGGTCGTAGGTCCGGGGCTTGATCTCGTTGCCGCGCCGGAAGAAGTCGAAGGCCCGGTCGTAGTCGCCGATGTCGTCGTAGAGCTGCCCCGCGGTGAAGTAGAGGCCGTAGTGCGAGCGGCTGGCGAGCCTGCCGGACATGGCGCGGTCGACGATCTCCGCGGCCTGCTTCTGTTCGCCCATCCGGCGGGCGAGGGTGAGATAGGCCCCCAGGGTACCCGGGGCCACGGTGGCGTTGTTCTCGATCAGCGGCCGGACCAGCTCGAAGGCCTCGGCCTTGCGGCCGCTGCGTTCCAGCACCCGGGCCTTGATGCTGACGAGCTGGTCGTCGCCGGGTTTGAGTGCCAGTGCCCGTTCGATCGCATCCTGCGCCTGGTCCCACTCCCCCTGGCCGGCCAGGATCTCCGCCATCAGTCCCAGCCCCGCGGTGTCCTCGGGGGCCAGCGCGATCGCCTTGCGAGCCTCTCGGTAGGCCTGTTCGTGGCCGCCGGAGTGGGCGAGGCACTCAGCGAGCAGCCGGTGGAAGCGTGCCTCGCCGGGGGCGTAACGCACCAGGCGCTTCGCCCAGGCCAGCGCTTCCTGCGGGCGCGCCAGCGCCACGAGGGTGGAGGCCAGTGCGAAGAGTCCGAGGACGTGGCGGTTGTCGAGGTTGACTGCTGCCCGCGCGATGTTCTCCGCCGAATCGTGCTGGCCGATCTCCAGCAGCGCCTCGGCGAGGTTGGCGAAGGCGTCCGGATCCCGCGGGGCCGCGACCACGGCGCGGTTGAGCACCTCGGTGGCCTGGGCGTATTCGCGGCGCGCCTTATGAATAATGCCGATGTTGAGCAGGGCCTTGGCGCAGTGTTCGTCGTGCGCCAGCGCCTGCTCGAATACGGCCCGGGCCTCGTCCAGACGGCTCTCGCCGTACAGGGCGGTGCCCTGATTGCAGAGGAAGACCGTATCGCCGGGGGCGAGCTCGACGGCCATGCCGAAGAGCTGGCCGGCCACGTCGTGCTGGCCGATCCGCATCGCGAGCAGACCCAGGCCGTTGTAGGCGTCCGCGTTCTCGGGATCATCCGCGAGGACTGCGCGGTAGCCCGCCTCGGCCTCCTGCAGGCGTCCGGCGCCCTGGTGCAGGTCGGCCAGCTCCAGGCGCTCGTTGTCCGTGCCGGCGTTAGTCATGTCTGTCGTTCCACCTGTTTGTCCGTCCACGCGGGAGTGTCGCATCCACGGCGCCTGCCGCCCAGCGGGCCCCGCCATGGCGCCTCCCGCGGCCCGTACGGGGCATTGCAAGGGGCGTGCCGTCGCCGATTGGATAATCTCTTGTGGTCAGGGGGTAAAGTCCTTCGCGGGGGTGCCGATAGAGGGTTTGAAGGCGGCCATCAGTGCATCAGACAGGCCGGTCGCCGAAGCGCAATCCGGGGCTCCGGACTATCTGGCAAGGAGACTGAGCAATGGCACAGGTCATCAACACCAACATCGCGTCGCTGAATTCCCAGCGGCACCTGAACAACACCCAGGACACCATGCGTACGGCCATGGAGCGTCTCTCCTCGGGTCTGCGCATCAACAGCGCCAAGGACGACGCGGCGGGGCTTGCGATCTCCAATCGCATGACCGCCCAGATCAACGGCATGGACCAGGCGGCACGTAACGCCAATGACGGCATCTCCCTGGCGCAGACCGGCGAGGGCGCGCTCCAGCAGATGACCAACAACCTCCAGCGCATGCGTGAGCTGGCGGTGCAGTCGCGTAACGCCACCAACGCCACCCAGGACCGGGAGTCGCTGGACGCCGAGTTCCAGCAGCTGCTCTCCGAGAACGACCGTCTGGCCAAGACCACGGCGTTCAACGGCCGTAATATCCTCGACGGCAGCCTCGGCACCGAGGAGTTCCAGGTGGGCGCCAACGTCGGCGAGACCATCTCCGTGGACGTCAGCTCCAGCATGCGGACGAACTCCATCGGTAATCACGCCACGGCGGACTACGCGCTGAACGACTACTCCGCTTCCACCAGCGCGCCGTCGAACAGCAACGATTTCTTCCTCGACAGCTCCGGCGATCTGGCGATCAACGGTGTCAACGTGGCGTCCGTTAGCTCCGCGCTGACCTCCGACGAGATGAGCGCGGGCCGCGGCGCCAACTCCGCCTATGGTATCGCCGAGGCGATCAACCTGGGCACCGAGGACCACGGCGTGACCGCAACGGCAGAGGCGGCGCAGACCACCCTGAGCTTCAGCGAGCTGAGCTTCGGTGACAGCACCAACACGTCCGAGACCTACACCCTCGAGATCAACGGCAAGACCATCACCCAGCAGACCGAGGGCAGCGTGGACGTGAGCAGCGCCGAGGCGCTGGCCACCCAGATCAACAACGCCTCCAACGAGACCGGCGTGGGTGCGCGGGTGGACGGTTCCGGCAAGCTGGTGCTGAGCGCGGAGGATGGCCGCAACATCGAGATCAAGGAGTCCGTGGGCAGCTCGGCCAGTGTCGGCGGCTTCTTCGGCAACACCGGAATTACGGCGACCGGCGGTGAGTACACGGTCTACAAGGGCAGCGTGCGCCTCGATTCCGACAACCAGATCTCCGTGGCCAACAACGACGGCGAGTCGCAGTCGTTCAGCACGGTCGCCGCCACTGCGACCGACACCACGGGCACCAAGGCCCTGTCCGCTTCGGACATCCTGACCGCCGCGAACTCGGATGCGGCGCTCCAGCGCATCGACTCCGCGCTCTCGGACGTCGACTCGCTCCGGGGTACCTTCGGTGCCATCCAGAGCCGCTTCGAGTCCACGGTCTCGAGCCTCGAGACCAGCTCGGAGAACCTCTCGGCCGCGCGCAGCCGCATTCAGGACGCGGACTTTGCCGCCGAGACGGCCAAGCTGTCCAAGGCCCAGGTGCTCCAGCAGGCGGGTACGTCGATGCTGGCCCAGGCCAACCAGCAGCCGCAGTCGGTGCTGAGCCTGCTGCAGTAAGGCAGGCGGATGGCGGCGCCCTGACCCGGGGCGCCGCCGCTTACCGGGTGGTGAGAGGGTCCGGAAATGGCAACCGTTCAGAATGTTTCACAGGGGCTTTCTCAGGTGGTGCCCCCCACCACTGAGGCCGATGGCCGCTCAATGTCTCGATCAACGGTGCAGCAGCAGCGCACGGGGGACCAGCCCCGCACCTCGGCGATACAGGACTCGGAGCGCCCGGCCCTGGGCGGCGAGGGTGAACGCAAGGCGGCGGAGCAGCTCGTGGAGCAGCTGCGCGAGCGCTTCGAGCGCTATGACCATAACCTGCAGTTCTCCGTGGACGATGCCACCGGACGCAGCGTGGTGAAGGTGGTGGACGGCCGTACCGACGAGGTGATCCGGCAGATTCCGCCCGAGGATATCCTCGAGTTGGCGCGTTTCATGCACAAGTTGAGCGACGAAGACGGCGGCGCACTGTTCCGGACCGAGGCGTGACGGACGGTTCGCCGGCGGCGGTCAATCGGTAAGAGGTCAGCCCCATGTCAACGCTCACCAGCCTGGGAATCGGCTCCGGCCTGGACATCAACCAGACAGTTTCCGATCTCGTGTCCGCCGAGCGTGAGCCGGCCGAGTCGCGGCTCTCCTCGAAAGAGGAGACCTATCAGACCAAGCTCTCGGCCTATGGCGCGCTGAAATCGGCCCTGTCGAGCTTCAGCGATAGCATCCAGGGGCTGCAGAAGGTCGATACCTTCGGGCAGCGAAGCGCGAGCTCATCGGATTCCGAGGTGTTCACTGCCTCGGCGGATTCGACCGCGCAGACCGGATCCTACTCCATCGAGGTCACGAAGATGGCGAGCCCGCAGAAGCTCGCCAGTGCCGGCGACATGGGATGGAGTGAGGACTCTACCGTCGGCACGGGCACGCTGAGTATCGGTGTCGGTGGTTCCTCGTTCGACGTCGAGATCGGCAGCGGCGACAACACCCTGTCCGGCATTCGGGACGCCATCAACGACGCCGACGGCGGCGTGACCGCAAGCATCATCAACGTCGACGACAGCAGCGGCAACACCGAATCGCGCCTGGTACTCACCGCGGACGACCCGGGTACCGAGAACACGATTACCGTCGGCGTCAGTGGTGACGGAGACGGCGACGACACGGACGCCGCCGGCCTGTCGGCACTGCGTTATGACTCCGGCGTGAGCAACCTCACCGAGACCCAGACCGCCGAGGACGCGGTGATCCAGGTGGATGGTCAGACCGCGACGCGTTCGAGCAACAGCATCGACGACGTGATCCCCGGTGTGACCATCGACCTGGCGTCCTCTGCGCCGGGCGAGACCCAGACACTCACCGTGGGCCGTGACGACAGCGGCGTTAAGTCCGCGCTGGAGGATATGGTCAAGGGCTACAACACCCTGATGCAGACCATCAGCCAGCTGACCAGCTACGACAAGGCCAGTGGCGAGGCCTCTGTGCTGCTTGGGGACGCCACCGCCCGCGGGCTGCAGACGCAGGTCCGCCAGGGCGTGACCAGTCCCGTCGAGGGTGTCGAGGGCGATCTCCGCAGCCTCGCGGATCTCGGCCTGGGGGTTGGTCGCGACGGCCAGCTGAGTATCGACGAGGAGCGTCTCAACGCCGCCCTGGAGGACAATCCGAAAGGTGTCGCGGAGCTGTTCACGGCGGATTCCGGCGGGGTAGCGGGCCGGCTGGAGGAGATCGCCGATTCGTATCTCGGCGATAACGGGCTCATCAGCAGCCGCACCGACGGGCTGCAGGACCGGCTCGATCGTATCGCCGACCAGCGCGACGATCTGGACCGGCGCATGTCCAACCTCCAGCAGCGGTATCTCGACCAGTTTATTGCCATGGACCAGATCGTCTCGGACATGGACAGCATGCAGAGCCAGCTGACCCAGGGGCTGAAGAGCCTGCCGGGCTACATCAGCACCAACGGGGACAACTAGCGCCGACTGGCGTTCGTTTGAAACAGACGCCCCGGAGCGGGGCACACGGGGTACGACAGAGGTAGCGGCAGATGACTTACGGCGTTAACGCCTACCAGCAGGTGGATCGCAGCGGTGCGAACTACGCTGATCCCTGGCAGCTGACAGCGATGCTGTTCAACGGTGGTCTGGAGCGTGTAGCCCAGGCCCGCGGCGCGATGGAGCGTGGCGATGTCGCGGTGAAGGGCGAGCGTATCGGCAAGGCGATCGGGATCCTCGACGGTCTGCGAGCCAGTCTGAATCATGAAGAGGGTGGAGAGCTGGCGAGCAACCTGGATTCGCTGTACGAGTATATGCAGCGGCGCCTGGTGGCGGCCAACGCGCATAATGACTTGACGGCGCTGGACGAGGTCGCGACCCTGCTCCGCGAGATCAAGGAAGGCTGGGACGGAATCCCGGCAGAGGCACGCAATGCCCCCGGACAGCAAAACGCCCAGGCCGGTGGCGCCGTCTGACGGCGATGCCGCCGCGGCCGCGGAGCGCGAACGCATCGCGCGGCGGCTGCTGGCGCTCACCCGTGAGATGCGCACCTTCGGTGAGGCGGGTGACTGGGTCGGCTTTGCCGAACGCGAGGCTGAACGCCAGGAGCTTTCCCGCGAGCTCTTTGCCACCCCGGTTCCCCACGATGCCGCCCCGGTGGTCGCGGACTGCGTCCGCCGGGTGCTTGAGCTCGACGAGTCGCTGATCGAGCTCGCCCGTGCCCACCGCGACGAGGCCGCCCGCATGCTGGAGGAGTCCCAGCGCGGGCGCCAGGCGGCCGACGCCTACCGCCGCTTTTCCCGCTGAGCCCAAAGAGACGTCGCCCGCCTTCGGGAACCCCGGGTAGGTCGTGCACGGCCGCAGGCCGTGTGCGAGAGCTCCCGCCGACGCGCGACACGGCGCTACCCGAGACGTCGCACGCCTTCGGCGCACGACCTACCGAACCGTCCGGTAGGTCGTGCACGGCCGTGAGGCCGTGTGCGACAGCTCCTGCCGATGCGCGACACGGCGCTACCCGAGACGTCGCACGCCTTCGGCGCACGACCTACCGAACCGTCCGGTAGGCCGTGTGCGACAGCTCCCGCCGACGCGCGACACGGCACCAACGGAGGCGGCGCACGACCGGGGTGTCAGGGCGTCGACACCTGGTGACGGTGCGTCCTTTGATCGTCGGTTCATTGACGCCGGGTTCTCGAACTGCTGAACTCTAGCCCCGGGTGAGAACCGGCGCACACAAGAAGGCGGACGTGTCTCACCCCGGAAGAACAACAAGGCCGCCTGAGGGGGTGGCCCTTCTGATGAACGGGGCAATGCAATGGCGAATGTTCTGGTGCTCGACGCGGACGCCGAGCGGGCTGCTGGCGTCTGCGCTGTCGTGGAATTCGTCGGGCACACGGCGCGCTGTGTGGCCCATCCGGCGGAGTTCGACGGCGTGCTCGGTGAGGTCGATCCCGCGCTGTGCCTTGTCGTCGGGGGCGACGATTCAGGGGCCGAGCTGCTGAACGCGCAGTGGGAGCGCCTGCCCGGCGTGCCGGCCTACCTGGTCGGGGTGGAGCGGGGCAGTGCGCTGAGCCGTGGTGCCAATGTGGTCGGTACCCTGCAATTGCCATTGCGCCGCCAGGAGTTCCAGTCGGCGATGCAGAAGGTCCTCGGCCAGCCCGCGAGACCCGCCGAGGGAGCGCGGGATGCGGTGCCGCGGCTCGTCGGCGAGAGCCGGACCATGCAGCGCGTCGGGCGGCTTATCGAGCAGGTCGCCGCGAGCGAGGCCAGCGTTCTGGTCCTCGGCGAGTCCGGCACCGGCAAGGAGGTGGTGGCGCAGCAGATCCACGCCCAGTCCGGGCGGGCTGACAAGCCGTTTGTACCCGTCAACTGCGGCGCTATTCCCGCGGACCTGCTGGAGAGCGAGCTCTTCGGTCACGAGAAAGGTGCGTTTACCGGTGCTATCTCGGCGCGCCAGGGCCGTTTCGAGCTCGCCCAGGGGGGCACGCTGTTCCTCGACGAGATCGGCGACATGAGCCTGCACATGCAGGTCAAGCTCCTCCGCGTGCTTCAGGAGCGCACCTTCGAACGGGTGGGCTCCAATCGCAGCATCGAGGCGGACGTGCGTATCATCGCGGCCACCCACCGTGATCTGGAGCGGCGGATCGCCGACGGCGAGTTCCGCGAGGATCTCTACTATCGCCTCAATGTCTTCCCCATCGAGCTGCCGGCGTTGCGGCGCCGGGTCGCCGACATCCCGGTGCTGGTGGACGAGATCGTGCGCCGGATCGAGAGTGACGGCCGGGGCTCCGTGTCGTTCAGTCCGCGTGCGCTGGCGCTGTTCGCGCGCTATCACTGGCCGGGCAACGTCCGCGAGCTCGCCAACCTGGTCGAGCGCATGGCTATCCTCCACCCGTGGCAGGAGGCGGATGTTGACGACCTGCCGGAACGCCTTCTCGAAGCGGTGGACGAGCACATCCCCGAGCCCGAGCCGGAAGCGGAGGCCGCGGCCGTGGAATCGGATGCTGCCGGGGGGGGCTGGCCGTCCCTGGATCCGGAGACCGGTATGGACCTCCGCGAGGTGCTCGGCGATCTGGAACAGCGTCTGATTCGTGACGCCCTGGATGCCACCGACGGCGTCGTGGCCCGTGCGGCGAAGCTGCTCAACCTGCGTCGCACGACCCTCGTGGAGAAGCTGCGCAAGTATGGTATCGACCGCGAGGACACCGCCTCGCGCCCGGCGTGACCGGGGTGTGGGGAGCAGGATGGCGTTTCGCGGATATCCCGGGCGGCGGGGGGTTGACCGAAGACGTCGCACACGGCCTGGCGGCCGTGCCCGACCTACAACGATGGGTAGGTCGTGCGCCGAAGGCGTGCGACGACTTTCGGGGTGCCCGAGCGGGGTCAGGGACGTCGCACACGGCCTGGCGGCCGTGCCCGACCTACAACGATGGGTAGGTCGTGCGCCGCAGGCGTGCGACGTCTTTCGGGGCGCCCGAGCGGGGTTAGGGATGTCGCACACGGCCTGGCGGCCGTGTCCGGCCTACCCTTGGCGGCGGGAGCTACACCTTCTCCCCAACCCCTCTCCTGTGAAGGGAGAGGGGCACGGCGCGGTCGGCTTGGCCGGTAGGTCGGCTGCTCCTGGCAGCCGACAGGCCGGCTGTCGGCAGTTCCGGGCGGAGCCGTTGCGTCGGCCGGCGCCGGATTTGCCCGGCACGTGACGGGGGTTCTCGAAAGTGGGCACGGCCCTTGCAACACCGGGGCAGGTCCAATGCCCGTGGAGGGAATGAACATGGCCGACCCCAGTATCCAGCAGGTGCTCGCGCAGATGCGCACCCTGGCCTCGCAGGCCCAGCGCACACCGTCCAACGAGGCCGCGGCCACCGCGACCGGCACCGCCTCGTCGTCGCAGGGCTTCCAGGGGATGCTCACCGATGCGCTGCGTTCCGTGAACGACCTGCAGCAGACCGCGAGTCAGAAATCCGACACCTTCCTCCGGGGCGGCAACGTCTCGCTGGCAGAGGCAATGGTGGCGGGGCAGAAGTCGCGGGTGGCGTTCACTGCGGTCAAGGAGACCCGGACCCAGCTACTGGACGCATACCGCCAGATATCGCGGATGCAGGTGTAACTTAGGGCACGGCAATGGCGCAGGCGAGTCAGGCACTCACGACACAGCCCGGGCAGCAGCCCGCCACCGATACCGCCGGGTCGGGACCGCGGCGCGACGGTCAGGGGCGGCTCGGCCGGCTCATCAGCGAGTACCTGGGCGACCGGGTATTCCGTCAGCTCGCGCTGGTGCTTGGCCTGGCAGTGGCGATCGCCGCCGGTGTTGGCCTGGTGATGTGGGTGCAGGAGCCCATGTACCGGCCCCTGTTCTCGGATCTGCCCGCCGAGGACGCCAGTGCCGTGATGGACGCCCTGCAGACGGCGAACATCCCGTTCCAGGTGGACGAGAACAGCGGCGCCATCATGGTGCCGATGGATCGCATCTACGACGCGCGCATGACGCTCTCCGCCCAGGGCCTGCCGCAGACCGGTGGTGTGGGGTTCGAGAGCCTGCGCAAGGATCCGGGCTTCGGCACCAGCCGGTTCCTGCAGACGGCCCGGTTCCACAGGGCGCTGGAGACCGAGCTCGGCCGCACCATAACCAGCCTCAACGCCGTGCGCTCGGCGCGCGTGCATCTCGCCATCCCCGAGCGCTCGGCGTTCGTCAGCGAGGACCGCAAGCCCACCGCATCGGTAACCGTCACGCTATTTCCCGGCCGGTCGCTTAGCGACGGCCAGGTCCGGGCGGTGGTCAACCTCGTCGCCGGCGCGGTTCCCGAGCTCAGCGCCGAGCGTGTTTCAGTGGTCGATCAGGACGGCACGCTGCTCACCGAGCAGTCCGGGGGCAACGGTGCCGAGGCCAGCGGTGAGCAGCTCGCCCAGCAGCGGCGTATCGAGCGGAACTACGTCCAGCGCATTCGCGATCTGCTCGCGCCCATCGTGGGCCGGGACAAGGTGCGGGCGCAGGTGGATGCGCAGCTTGACTTTTCGGTCACCGAGCAGACCGAGGAGCGCTACGACCCGGATCAGACGGCGCTGCGCAGCGAGCAGATTTCCAATGATCGTTCCGTGCGCGGCGAGGGGCCGAACGGTGTCCCCGGTGCCCTGACCAATCAGCCGCCGGCGGGCGGCCAGTTGGCCCCTGTACAGCAGGGACAGCAGGGACAGCAGGGTCAACAGGGCGCGAACGCTCAGGGTCAGGGCGGCCAGGGCGGCCAGGGCGGCAACGCCCAGGGCCAGGGCGGTCAGGGCGGCGCCCAGACGCAGGTGGTGGACGCCAGCGAGAGCGCGACCCGCAACTACGAGGTCAGCCGGGTGGTCAGCCACCGCAAGGGCGAGGTGGGCACGATCCAGCGCCTCTCGGTGGCGGTGTTGCTGGACCAGCCGACCACGACCAATGATGCGGGTGAGACGGTGGCCGATCCGTTTTCCGCCGACCAGCTCGAGGAGATCCGCTCGCTGGTCCAGCGCGCTGTGGGCTTCAACCCCGGCAGGGGCGATACACTGGACGTGGTGAGCACGGAATTCCGTGCCCCGGTGGAGCAGGCGCCGGACGTGTCGCCGCCGCTCTGGGAGCAGCCCTGGGTATGGGAGCTCGGGCGGTTGCTGCTCGCGACCATCGTGGGGCTGGTGTTGATCCTGGCAGTGATTCGCCCGCTCATCCAGGGCCTGCTCGGACGCGACCGGCGCCGCGACGGTGAGGCGCGCGAGGACGGCGAGGCGGCAGCTCAGAGCGCGCAGCTCGAGGGGCAGAGTGCTGAGCAGGCGCAGCTTATGGCCGAGCGGGCCCAGCGACAGGTCGAGAGCGGCGGTGGCAGCCGGGGCAGCGAGGAGTACGAGCAGCGCGTGCAGGCGGCACGCGAGATGGCCAGTAGCGAGCCGGCACTGGCGGCGAACGTCATCAAGAGCTGGCTCAGTCCGGAAGGCAGCAGCGAGTAGCACGGCATGACGGGTGCGGAGCGCGCGGCGATATTTCTCATGACCCTCGGCGAGAACGAGGCGGCCGAGATCATGCAGCACCTGGGCCCGCGGGAAGTCCAGCAGCTGGGACTAGCCATGTCGAGCCTGGAAAACGTCTCCAAGGATCAGGTCAACAAGGTCCTCAACGACTTCGTCACCACCGTCGAGGAGCAGACGTCGCTGGGCATCGGCAACACCGACTACATCCGCTCGGTGCTGGTCAAGGCCCTGGGCGAGGACCGCGCCGGCAGCATCATCGACCGCATCCTCATGGGCGGCAACACCCGCGGCCTGGAGCAGCTCAAGTGGCTCGATCCACGCACGATCGCGGAGATGGTGCGCCTGGAACACCCGCAGATCATCGCCATCGTGCTTGCCTACCTGGACGCCGACCAGGCCGCGCAGGTGCTCGCGGAGCTGCCGGATCGTATCCGCCACGACATCGTCATGCGTATCGCCACCCTGGAGAGCATCCAGCCCGCCGCGCTGCAGGAGCTCGACGAGATCATGGAGCGTCAATTCTCCGGCAAGCAGCGGATCAAGTCGTCGTCCATCGGCGGGGCACAGTCGGCGGCGAACATCATGAACTACCTCGACTCCAGCGTTGAGAGCGACGTCATGGAGCATATCCAGACCGCCGACAGCGAGCTCGGCGACCAGATCCAGGACCTCATGTTCGTGTTCGACGACCTCGCCGACGTCGACGACCGCGGCGTGCAGCTGCTGCTGCGCGAGGTCGGCACGGACATCCTCGTGCTCGCGCTCAAGGGCGCGGACGACCGGGTCAAGGACAAGGTCATGCGCAACCTCTCCAAGCGCGCCGCCGAGATGCTCCAGGACGATCTCGAGGCCAAGGGGCCGGTGCGCGTCAGCGAGGTCGAGCAGGCGCAGAAGGAAATCCTTACCGTGGCGCGGCGGCTTGCCGATGAGGGCCAGATCATGCTCGGCGGCGGTGGGGAGTCCTTTGTATGAGCGAGCGTATCCGCCCGATCTGGGCCGAGGAGAACGACACGGGTGTCGCCAGTGCGTGGGAGATCCCCGATATGGCGGGCAACCGGCGCGACGAGGCCACCGAGCCGGCGCCGGAGATGCCGAGCGTCGAGGAGATCGAACGGATGCAGGCCGAGGCGCGTGCCGAGGCCGCGCGGGAGGGGCGCCGCGAAGGCTACGAAAAGGGCTTCGCCGAGGGCCGGCAAGCGGGCCTGGACCAGGGGCAGGCGGAGATCAAACGCCGTGCCGGCGAGCTCCAGGCCCTGCTCGATTCGCTCCAGGCCCCAGCCGCGGAGATGGACGCCGAGGTGGAGCAGGGGCTCGCCGAGCTCGCCCTGGCGGTGGCCCGGCAGGTCATTCGCCGGGAAATCGTCACCCAGCCCGGCGAGATCGTCGGCGTGGTGCGCGAGGCGGTGGCGGAGCTGCCGCTGGACAACCGTGAGGTGCGCCTGAGGGTGCATCCGGACGATGCCGCCGTGCTCCGCGATGCCGGCGTCGAGGGTGAATGGCGGATCGTTGAGGATCCGTCGGTCAACCGGGGTGGCTGCCTGGTGGACAGCGGTGCTTCCCACGTGGACGCGCGGCTGGAGACCCGGATCGCCAACGTCGCGGCCTCGCTGCTCGGCGACGGCCGGGACGGTGACACGGCCGCGGAGGGCGGGGCGGATCCAGCCGGGGAGGCGGACGATGACTGAGGCCCGCCGCGTGGACTGGGCCGGGCGCCTCGCCGCCCGGCGCGACGGACTGCGGCGGCCGGTCCCCGTCGTTGAGGGGCGGTTGCGCCGGATGATCGGACTCACCCTGGAGGCCGAGGGCTGCGAGGCCCCGGTGGGCTCGCGCTGCGAGATTTTCGGGCACGGCGATCACAGCGTTGAGGCGGAAGTGGTCGGCTTTGCCGAGGGGCGGCTGTTCCTGATGCCCACCGGCGCGCTCCACGGGGTGACCCCGAACGCACGGGTGCTCCCCCGTGAGGAGGCACTCGCGGCGCACGTTGGTCCCGATCTGCTCGGACGCGTGCTCGATGGCGGCGGTGAGCCGCTGGACGACCGTCCCGCGCCGGAGGCGCCGGCACGCATGCCCCTCGCCGGTCGCTCGATCAACCCGCTGGGGCGTGCCCCCATCCGTGAGCCCCTGGATGTGGGCATCCGCGCGATCAACGCGCTGCTTACCGTGGGCCAGGGCCAGCGTATGGGCCTGTTCGCGGGCAGCGGCGTGGGCAAGAGCGTGCTGCTCGGCATGATGACCCGCTACACCAACGCCGACGTCGTGGTGGTGGGGCTCATCGGCGAGCGCGGCCGGGAGGTCAAGGAGTTCATCGAGGACATCCTCGGCGAGGAAGGGCTGGCGCGCTCCGCGGTGGTGGCAGCGCCGGCGGACACCTCGCCGCTGATGCGCATGCACGGGGCCATGCTCGCCGCCAGCATCGCCGAGTACTTCCGCGACCAGGGCCTGCGCGTGCTCCTGCTCATGGACTCGCTGACCCGCTACGCCCAGGCCCAGCGCGAGATCGGACTGGCCATCGGCGAGCCGCCGGCGACCAAGGGTTATCCACCGTCGGTGTTCGCGCGCCTGCCCCAGCTCGTCGAGCGCGCCGGCAACGCCGGTCGGGGCGAGGGTTCGATCACCGCCTTCTATACGGTGCTCACCGAGGGCGACGACCAGCAGGACCCGGTGGCCGATTCCGCCCGCGCGATCCTCGACGGGCACATCGTGCTCTCGCGCTCGCTCGCCGAGAGCGGCCACTACCCGGCCATCGACATCGAGGCGTCCGCGAGCCGGGCGATGCTCAACATCACCGACGACGCGCACGTACGCGCGAGTCAGCGCCTGCGGCGGCTCTATGCCACCTACCGGCGCAACGAGGACCTCATCAACGTCGGCGCCTACCAGCACGGCAGCGACGCGTCCGTGGACGAGGCGATCGCCTATCACTCGTCCATCATGCGGTTTCTCGGTCAGGATATCGGCGAGGCCGTTTCGTTCCGGGACGCCGTTGCCGAGCTGCACGACCTCATCGGCGAGGACACGGGGGCGAGTCTTGCCTAAGAGGGGATGCCATTGACACGACGTAGCGAACGCATGCAGCCCATCCAGCGTCTCGCCGGTGAGCGGGCGCGGGAGGATGCGCGCCGTCTCGCCGGCCGCCGGGACGACGCCGAGCAGGAGCGCGAACGCCTCGCCCAGCTCCAGGGTTTCCGTCGGGAGTACGAGCAGCGCTTCGCGGTCTCCGGCCAGGCGGGGATGGACGCCCACAGGCTGCGTGACTACAACGCCTTCATGGCACGTATCGACACGGCGGTGCGCCAGCAGCGCCAGACCGTGGAGGCGGTCGAGGCGGAGGTGACCGCCCTGCGCGAGCAGTGGCTGAAGTCCTGGGGGGATGCCCGGGCACTCGACACCCTGGTCGAGCGCTACCGCGGCGAGGAGCGCCGGCGCGAGGCCGGCCGGGAACAGCGGGAGAACGACGACTTTGCCCAGCGTGTGCGCCGCGGCGGTGCCCGTGACGGGGGGAGGAACTGATGCAGTCGATCAAGCTTTCAACGGAGACCACCGGCGCATCGCCGGGCACGGCGGCCCAGGCGGGCGCCGGCGCCGGGGGCGACGCCTTCGAGACCCGCCTCGGCGAGGCCATCGAGGCCGCCACCGGACGGCGGCTGAGCAAGGAGCAGATCCGCGATCTGCTCGCCGGCGAGGACGGTGCCGGTCTCAGCCGTGAGCAGTTGCTTGCCCTGCTCGCCGGCCAGGACGCCGGTGGCACGGGGCTGGACGCCGACGCCCTGGCGGGCCAGCTCGCCGGTCTGGAGGCCGATGTCGATGGCGACGGCAGTGACGACGATGATACCGGCATGGACATCGGTGCCTGGATCGCGGCCCTGGTCTCGGCACAGCAGGCCGGCGGGAGCAACGGCGACGGTGCCGACGCCCTGCAGCGCGCCGTTGCCGCCGGCAAGGGTGGCCAGAATGCCGGTGACCGCCTCTCCCAGCTGCTCCAGGGGCTCGGGGCAGGGGGGAGTGCGCCGGACGACAGTAACAGCCGCGACGGCGGGTTCGACGCGCTGCTCGGCAGCGTGGATACCCGCGCCGCCGCGAGCCGCGGCGGCAACGCGACGCCGACGCTGCAGCTCTCGACCCCGGTGGGGCAGCCCGGTTTCACCCGCGGCGTGGCCGATCAGGTCACCTGGATGGTGAACAACGGCACCCAGAATGCCCGGGTCACGCTGGACCCGCCGGATCTGGGTCCGCTGGAGATCTCCGTGTCGACCCGTGACGACCGCACCAGCGTGTCCATCGTCGCCCACCACGCGGGCACCCGGGACGCCCTGATGGCGGACAGCGCGCGGCTGCGGGCGATGCTGGCGGACAACGGGTTCTCGGGGGTCGAGGTCTCGGTGCGTGACGGCAGCGCCGAGGGCGGCAACGCCCAGGCCTTTGGCGACGGGGGCGCTGGCGCCGACGGCGGTCACTCCGGCGACGGCGGCGGCCAGGGCAGCGGTCCGGGCGCCTCGGAGATCCGTCAGGACAACGGCGGCCTGATCGGCGGCAACGGCCTCGTGGACCATTACGTTTGAGCGTGCGGTGCGGAATTGGTTTGCGCCGGGTGGCGGCGTATCCTTGCCGGCCGGTCCGCAGAACACCGCCAGCGCCGGCGCGCTGAACGAATCAACAGGGGGATAAGGAATGCCGACGAACGTCTCCGGGCGCGTCCCGCCCGCCTCGCCGGGCCGGCAGTCGGGCCTGTCCAAGCTGGTCCTGATCCTGGTCATCATGCTGGGCCTGCTGCTCATCGGTGGCGGCACGGTGGCGGCGCTGTACTTCACCGGCGTCGTCGGCGGCGACCAGGCGGCCGAGGCGGCCGCGGCGGAGGGCGATGCCCAGGACGGCGCCCAGAAGGAGCCCGAGCCCAAGCCGGCGCTGTATCTGCCGCTGGAGCCGCCGATCGTAGTGAACTTCAGCGGCGAGCAGCGCAGCGGCTACCTGCAGGTGGGCGTGGAGCTCATGGCCCGCGACCAGGCGGTGCTCGACGCGGTCAAGACCCACATGCCGGTGGTGCGCAACAACCTCATCCTGCTCTTCGGCGATCAGGACTACGACACCCTGGACAACCGCGCCGGCAAGGAGCAGCTTCGGGCGAAGGCCCGGGAGGCGGTGAACGAAGTGCTCTCGAACCACGGTATCGAGGGGCAGGTGGAAGCGGTGTATTTCACCTCCTTCATTCTCCAGTGACGGCGGATCCGCGCGATGAGTGATCAGGACATCCTGAGCCAGGACGAGATCGATGCCCTGCTTCACGGCATAGACGGCGGGGACGTGGCCGGTGAGGAGGAGGAAGCCTATACCGATCCCGGCCAGGCGAAGTCCTTCGACTTCGAGAGCCAGGAGCGGATCGTGCGTGGGCGCATGCCCACGCTGGAGATGATCAACGAGCGCTTCGCGCGGCTGTTCCGCATCGGGCTGTTCAACATGCTGCGCAAGGCCCCGGAGGTCTCGGTGGGCGGCATGGAGATGATGAAGTTTTCCGAGTACGTCCACACCCTGTACGTGCCCACCAGCCTCAATCTGATCAAGGTCCAGCCGCTGCGCGGCACGGCGCTGTGCATCCTGGATCCCAAGCTGGTGTTCATCCTGGTGGACAACTTCTTCGGCGGCGACGGGCGCTACTTCACCAAGATCGAGGGCCGCGAGTTCACGCCCACGGAGACGCGGGTGATCCGCATGGTGCTCGATCAGGCGTTCGCCGACCTCTACGAGGCCTGGAACCCGATCCTGTCGGTGGAGTTCGATTACGTTTCCTCGGAGGTGAACCCCCAGTTCGCCAACATCGTCTCGCCCTCCGAGGTGGTGGTGGTCTCCAAGTTCCAGGTGGAGATGGACGGCGGCGGCGGTGAGTTCCACGTGACGCTGCCCTACACCATGATCGAGCCGGTGCGCGAGATCCTGGACGCCGGCGTGCAGAGTGACCGCAACGAGGTCGACGAGCGCTGGATCCGCTCGCTGCGCGAGGAGATGAAGCAGGCCCGTGTGGAGCTGTCCTCCTCGCTCACCGACGTGACCATCGGGCTGCGCGATCTCATGCGCATGAAGCCCGGCGACGTCATTCCCATCGAGATGCCCGAGACGGTCACCGTGGTCGCCGAGGACGAGGTCCCGGTGCTGCGCGGCCGCCTCGGCCAGTCGAACGGCAACATGGCGGTTCAGATCACGGAGTTGCTGCGCGTACCCGAGCGCGACAGCCTGATCAAGCTGAGGAACAGAGAGCATGAGTGACGAGGACAACCAGCAGGACGATCAGGGCCAGCTCGGTGACGAGTGGGAAGCGGCCCTGGCCGAGCAGGGCGTACAGGATGGCGATGCCGACGACGAGGGCGGTACCGCCGGCGGCGGTGCCGGGGAGACGGGCGATGATGCAGGGGACGCCCCCGGCGGACAGTCGGCCGCCGACGAGGCCTTCCAGCGCGCGGCGCTGAACGATCTCCAGGACAGCGCCGGTGCGAAGCCCGCGGACGAGGACGTCAATCTCGACGTCATCCTCGATATCCCCGTGACCCTGTCCATGGAGATCGGGCGCACCAAGATCAGTATCCGCAACCTGCTCCAGCTCAACCAGGGCTCGGTGGTCGAGCTCGACCGCCTGGCCGGTGAGCCCATGGACGTCATGGTCAACGGTACCCTGGTGGCCCATGGCGAGGTGGTCGTGGTCAACGAACGCTTCGGCATCCGGCTGACCGACGTGGTCAGCCCCAGCGAACGTGTGAGAAAGCTCAAATGAGACGGGCGTTCGCGGCGGCGACGTCGCTCGCGCCGGCCGCCGCGGCGGCCGCCGAGGGCAGCGGTGTGGATACCGGGGCGCTGCTGCGCCTCACGCTGGGACTGGCCGGCGTACTCGTGCTGATCGTGGTGCTCGCCTGGGGGATGCGGCGGATGGGGCGTTTCGGCAGTAACGCCGGCGGGCGGCTGCGCGTGCTCGGTGCGGTGCCCGTGGGCCAGCGCGAGCGGGTCGTGCTGTTGCAGGCCGGCGAGCGCCAGCTCCTGATCGGCGTGGCCCCGGGCTCGGTGCGCACGCTGCAGGTGCTCGACGAGCCCATTGTGCCAGTGGACGGCGGCGGGGCGCCGGCACAGACCGGCTTCGCCGCGCGCCTGCGGGGTGCGATGCGCGATACGGAGGCGTCGTGAGCCGACGCTGGCTCTGGGGGCTGCTCGCCGCGCTGCTGGTGCTGCTGCCGCTGGCCGCCTGGGGCCAGGCGGACGGCATGCCGGCGCTGACCATCGAGCAGACCGCAGACGGTGAGCAATGGAGCCTGAGTCTCCAGGTGCTCGCGCTGATGACGCTGCTCACGCTGCTGCCGGCCATCGTGCTGATGATGACGGCATTCACGCGGATCATCGTCGTGCTTGCCATCCTGCGCACCGCCATCGGCACTCAGAGCACGCCGTCCAACCAGGTGCTGGTGGGGCTGGCGTTCTTCCTCACCCTGTTCGTGATGCAGCCGGTCTTCCAGCAGATCAACAGCCAGGCCCTGCAGCCCTACATGGCCGATGAGCTGGGACCGGTGGAGGCGATGCAGACCGCGGTGAAGCCGTTGCGCGGCTTCATGCTCGCCCAGACCCGGGAGCAGGACCTGTCCATGTTCCTGAATATCTCCGGCGAGGGGCAGGTCGAGGGGCCCGAGGCGGTCCCGTTGACGGTGCTGGTGCCCGCGTTCGTGACCAGTGAGCTCAAGACCGCCTTCCAGATCGGCTTCATCCTGTTCCTGCCGTTCCTGGTCATCGACCTGGTGGTGGCGAGCACGCTGATGTCCATGGGCATGCTCATGCTCTCGCCGATGATCATCTCGCTGCCGTTCAAGATCATGCTGTTCGTGCTCGTCGACGGCTGGTCGATGATCATGGGCACGCTGGCGCGCAGCTTCACCGCGGGGTAAGGCGGGGCGGCAATGGCCGCTGCGCAACCGGGAGGGAGTCATGGAACCGTCTTTCGCGATACAGCTCGGCAAGGAGGCGCTCACCGTCGCCATCCTCATCGCCGCCCCCATACTGCTCTCGGCGCTTGCCGCCGGCCTGATCATCGGCATGTTCCAGGCGGCGACCCAGATCAACGAGCAGACCCTGTCGTTCGTGCCCAAGCTCGCGGTGCTGGCGCTCACGCTGTTCATCGCCTCGCCGTGGATGCTCAACGTGCTCATGGACTTCACCGAGGGGCTGTTCCGCAACATCCCGCAGTTCATCCGGTGAACCTCGAGGCGGCGCAGATCACCGCCTGGCTCGGCCAGTTCCTCTGGCCGCTGGTGCGTGTCGGCGCGATGATGCTGGTCGCGCCGGTGTTCTCCAACGCGGCGGTGCCGATGCGCATCCGTGTGCTCCTGGGCGTGGCACTGACGGTGGCGGTGATGCCGGCGGCCGGCGGTGCGCCGGCGCTGGATCCGCTTTCGGCCGCCGCGGTGGTGCTCGCTGCCCAGCAGGTGATTATCGGCGCGGCCATGGGGCTGCTGGTGGCGATGGCGTTCCAGACCGTGGTGGTGGCGGGCGAGAGCATCTCGCTGACCATGGGGCTCGGTTTCGCGACCATGGTCGACCCGCAGTCCGGGGTGCCCGTGCCCGTGCTCTCGCAATTCCTGCTGGTGATCCTCACACTGCTGTTTCTCGCCTTCGGCGGCCATCTGGTGCTCATTCAGCTGGTCGCGGAGAGCTTCCGGCTGCTGCCACTGGATGCCGGCGGCCTGGCCGCCGAGGATTTCCACACGGTGGTGGCATTCGCCTCGACCATGTTCTCGGGGGCCGTGCTGTTGGCCCTGCCCGCAATGGCGGCGCTGCTGATGATCAACATGATCATCGGCGTGATGACCCGCGTCGCTCCGCAGATGAACATCTTCTCGGTGGGCTTCCCCATCACCATGCTCTCCGGGTTCGTCATCCTGCTCACCCTCGTGCTCCCCTCGATGCCCCAGCGCATGTCAGCCATCTGGCGCCAGGCCTTCGACACCATCCGCCAGATTCTCGGCGCCTGACCCCCCCCCCGTCCGCCGCCGGCGGGTGTAAGCACGTTGTCCGTGCACTGGTACGAAACCTGCTTGCCCGGTACCGGGACGGTACGTATCGCGAGGCGGGGATGGCCGAGGAAACCCCGGACGGGCAGGAAAAAACCGAAGAGCCGACCGAAAAGCGGCGGCGGGACGCAAAGGAAAAGGGTCAGGTCCCGCGATCGCGGGAGCTGAGCACCACCCTCGCCATGCTCGCCGCCGCGGTGGGGCTGCTAGGGCTCGGCGGCTATATGGCCGATGGCCTGGACGCGCTGCTGCGCGGCAACCTCGCCGTCGACCGCGCCGCCGCCTTCGACCCGAATGCTCCCGTGCGCATGTTCGAGGAGGCGATCATCCAGGGCATCCTCGTGGTGGCGCCGTTCGCGCTGATCATGCTCGCGGTCAACCTGGTGGCGCCGGTGGCGCTGGGTGGCTGGTCGTTCAGCGGCAAGGCGCTGGCGCCGAAGCTCGAGAAGATCAGTCCCCTCAAGGGATTCAAGCGGATATTCGGCGTCAATGGCCTGGTGGAGCTCGGCAAGGCGCTGGCCAAGATCACGGTGGTGGGGACAGTGGGGGTGGTGATGCTGAAGGTCCAGCTCCGCGACTTCCAGGCGCTCACGGGCATGCCGCTGGCCGCGGGCGCGGCGCAGGCGGCCGACCTGTTCTTCGGCACCTTCCTCGTTCTCTCCGTCTCGCTGATCCTCATCGCGGCGGTGGATATCCCCTACCAGATCTGGGACCACACCAAGAAGCTGCGCATGACCAAGCAGGAGGTCAAGGACGAGTTCAAGGACACCGAGGGCAAGCCCGAGGTCAAGGGCCGTATCCGCCAGCTCCAGCAGGAGCTGGCCCGGGGACGGATGATGGAGGCGGTGCCCGAGGCGGACGTGGTGGTCACCAACCCCACCCATTTCGCGGTGGCGCTGCGTTACGACGGCGCGAACATGCGCGCGCCGCGGGTGGTCGCCAAGGGGGGTGACCAGCTCGCCCGGCGCATCCGCGAGCTCGCCGGCGAGCACCGGGTGCCGCTGTTCGAGGCGCCGCAGCTCGCACGGGCGCTCTATCACACCACGGACATAGACGACGAGATCCCGGCGGGCCTCTACCTGGCGGTGGCCCAGGTGCTCGCCTACATCTTCCGGCTGCGGCGGGGTACGGCGGGCGGGCCGCCCCCGGCGCCGGAGGTCCCCGAGGAATTCAGGCAGTACGCGCGGCGCGGCGCGGCACAGGAGTAAGGCACGGACATGGCGGCGGTAATCTCTCGCAACTGGCGGCGCTTCGGGGTCACCGGGCTCGGCACGCCGGCACTGCTCATCGCGCTGCTGGCGATGATGGTGGTGCCCCTGCCGCCGCTGGCGCTGGACCTGTTGTTCACCTTCAACATCGTGTTGAGCCTGGTGATCCTGCTGGTGACGGTCTACAGCCATCGCCCGCTGGACTTCGCGGCGTTCCCCACGGTGCTGCTGGTGGCGACGCTGCTGCGTCTGGCCCTCAACGTCGCCTCCACCCGGGTGGTGCTGATCGAAGGGCACACCGGTCCGGGCGCGGCGGGCAACGTGATCGAGTCCTTCGGCTCGTTCGTCATCGGCGGCAACTACGCGGTGGGCCTGGTGGTCTTCGCGATCCTGGTGATCATCAACTTCGTGGTGGTGACCAAGGGTGCCGGGCGCGTCTCCGAGGTCAGCGCGCGCTTCACCCTGGACGCGCTGCCCGGCAAGCAGATGGCCATCGACGCCGACCTCAACGCCGGCATCATCGACCAGCAGCAGGCGAAGGAGCGGCGCGAGGACGTCGCCCAGGAGGCGGACTTCTACGGCTCCATGGACGGCGCCAGCAAGTTCGTGCGCGGCGACGCCATCGCCGGCATCCTGATCCTGTTCATCAACATCATCGGCGGCCTGGCGGTGGGCGTGCTCCAGCACGATATGCCGGCGGGCCAGGCGATGCAGAACTACACCCTGCTCACCATCGGCGACGGCCTGGTCGCGCAGATCCCGTCACTGGTGCTCTCCACGGCCACGGCCATCCTCGTCACCCGCGTGTCGTCGTCCCAGGACATGGCCGGCGCCGTGCTCTCGCAGCTGTTCAGTAACCGCCGCGTGCTGCTGATCAGCGGCGGCATCGTCGCCTCAATCGGCCTGATCCCGGGCATGCCGAACCTCACCTTCCTGCTCCTCGGCGGTCTGTGCCTGGGGGGGGCCTGGTGGCAGAAGCGCCGGGAGGAGGAGACCGCGGCGGCGGAGACACCGGCGCCGGCGGGTCAGGAGGCGGAGGCGTCGCGGCCGGAGCAGCGCGAGCTCACCTGGGAGGACGTGCCGCCGGTGGATACCGTCGGTCTGGAGGTGGGCTACGGGCTGATCCCGCTGGTGGACCGTAACCAGGACGGCCAGCTGCTCACCCGGATCAAGGGTGTGCGCAAGAAGGTTTCCCAGGACCTCGGCTTTCTGGTGCCGTCGGTGCACATCCGTGACAACCTCGATCTTGCCCCGAACGCCTACCGGATCAGCGTCCTGGGGGTGCCCGTGGGCGAGGCCGAGGTCCAGCCCGGCCGGGAGCTGGCGATCAATCCGGGGACCGTGTCCGGTCGGCTAGACGGTGCGCCGACGCGGGATCCCGCCTTCGGCCTGGAGGCGGTCTGGATCGACGCCAATCAGCGCGACTATGCCCAGAGCCTGGGCTACACCGTGGTTGACAGCAGCACCGTGGTTGCCACCCATCTCAGCCAGGTCGTCCAGGACAACGCCCACCAGCTGCTCGGCCACGACGAGACCCAGAAGCTGCTGGACATGCTCGCGCGCCAGCAGCCCAAGCTGGTCGAGGAGCTGGTTCCGACCACCCTGTCGCTGTCGGTGGTCACCAAGGTCCTCCAGAACCTGCTCTCGGAGCGGGTGCCGCTGCGGGATATGCGCTCCATCGTCGAGACCCTGGCGGAGCACGGCCCGCGGGTTCAGGACCCGCAGCAGCTCACGCAGATCGTGCGCGAGGCCCTGGGCCGGATGATCGTCCAGGGGATCTCCGGCATCAACGGCGAGCTGCCGGTGATTACGCTGGAGCCACAGCTGGAACAGTTGTTGCAAGACACTATCCAGGGGGTATCCGAGGGGGCCGCCGGCTTCGAGCCGGGGCTCGCCGAGCGTCTGCAGCGCTCGCTGACCCAGAGTGCCCGGCGCCAGGAGATGAGCGGTCAGCCCGCGGTGCTGCTCACCTCGCCGGGACTCAGGAGCTGGCTCTACCGGCTCACGCGGCACGCGAGTCCCGGACTGCACGTGCTTTCCTACAACGAGATACCCGACGAACGGGAGGTCCGGGTCGTCGCCACGGTGGGACAGCAGGAGGTCTCGCAGGCGGGCTGACCCGGTTTGACGGCCCTAGTGGAGCGGCAGCATGAAGATCAAGCGCGTATTCGCCGAGGACATGCGTTCAGCCATGCGTCAGGTGCGCGAGTCGCACGGCGCGGATGCGGTCATCCTCTCCTCGCGACGGGTGGAGGGGGGCGTCGAGGTGATCTCGGCGGTGGACTATGACGAGCAGGCGGTGCGCGAGGCCGTCGCCCGCGAGGAGCGCCGGACCGCGCGGCATGCCGGTGGGGCCGGCGAGATCACCGGCGGCGGGGCGGACGGATTCGAGCGGCTGCTCGCCCGCGCCGACGCCGATGCAGCGGCCCGGGAGGACACGGCTCCGGCCGGGGGTTTCTCGGTGACGGTGGGGGATGACGGGGACGAGGGCCCGGCGGGTGACGATAAACCGGCGCCGACGCGACGGCGCGACGGCGCACCGTCGCTCGCGTTGGACTACGAGCGTTTCGCCGGCGGTGACGATAGCGGCGACGACGACGACCCCGAGCCCGCGGGCACCCGCCGGACGCGCTCGGCGAGCAACCGCATCGAGTGGACCCAGGAGCCAGCCATGCAGGCCATGCGCGAGGAGCTGCGCACCCTGCGCTCGCTGTTCGAGAACCAGCTCACGCTCATGGAGTGGCAGCAGATGGGCCGTGCCACGCCCGCCCGGGCGACGCTGATGCGCCGGCTGCACGGCATGGGGTTCGGCCCGGACGTCTGCCGCGGCCTCGCCGACGCGGTTACCAGCCGTGAGGACCCGGATCACGCCTGGCGTGAGGCCATGTCCCTGGTCACCGAGCACGTGGCCACCAGCGACGACGAAATCATCGAGCGGGGCGGGGCGGTGGCCGTCGTCGGCCCCACCGGGGTGGGCAAGACCACCACTGTCGCCAAGCTGGCGGCCCGCTTTACCCTGCGCCACGGTCGCAACCAGGTGGCGCTGGTGACCACGGACAACTTCCGCATCGGCGGCCAGGAGCAGCTGCGCAACTTCGCGCGGATCCTCGGTGTGCCGGTTCATGCCGCGGCCGACGGCGAGGAGCTCGCCGAGCTGCTCGACGATTTCTCCGACCGGCGCCTGGTGCTCATCGACACCGCCGGGATGAGCCAGCGCGACATGCGCCTCGCCGAGCAGATGCGCGCGCTCAAGGACGGCGCCCATCGGATCCGGCCGTACCTGGTGCTGTCGGCGAACACCCAGCTGCCGACCCTGATGGAGACCCTGCGCGCATTTCGCGCCGTGGGCCCGGTGGGGTGTATCCTGAGCAAGGTCGACGAGGCTGCGAGTCTGGGCGGGGTGCTCACGGCGGTGATGCGTGGCCGGCTGCCGATTGCGTACGTGGCCGACGGTCAGCGCGTGCCCGAGGATCTGCGCCCGGCGCGGGCGGATGCGCTGGTCGGCGAGGCGGAGGCCCTCGCGGCGGATAGCGACGGTGAGAACGAGGACGACGAGTCCCTGGCGGTGGCCTTCGCGGGCAGCCTGGCACGGCAGGGCTGAGGGGCATGGATCAGGCAGCGGGATTGAGACGAATGAGCGAGCCGAAGCCGGTCAAGGTGGTCGCGGTGGCCAGCGGCAAGGGGGGCGTGGGCAAGACCAACGTATCCGTGAATCTGGCGAGCGCCCTGGCGCGGGAGGGGCGTGGCGTGATGCTCTTCGATGCCGATCTCGGCCTCGCCAACGTGGACGTGCTCCTGGGGCTCTCGCCCAAGCGTAATCTCGCCCATGTGCTGGATGGCGAGGCCGGGCTGGAGGAGGTCCTGCTCGAGGGACCGGAGGGCATTCACATCGTTCCCGCCTCCTCGGGAACCCAGCGCATGGCCGAGCTCTCCGGCGCCGAGCACGCGGGCCTGATCCGCAGCTTCAGCGAGCTCGCCGTTGACCTTGATTACCTGTTCGTCGATACCGCCGCCGGCATCTCCGACTCGGTGATGAGCTTCGCCCGCGCCGCGCGGGAGGTCCTGGTGGTGGTCTGCGACGAGCCGTCCTCGCTCACCGATGCCTACGCGCTGATCAAGGTGCTCAACCGCGACCACGGCGTGCAGCGTTTCCACATGGTCGCCAACCGTGTCCCGGGGCCGCGGGAGGGCCAGAATCTCTACGGCAAGCTCGCGCGCGTGCTCGACCGCTTCCTGGACGTGACCTTGGAATACCTCGGCGCCGTCCCCGAGGACGATCGCCTGCGTGCCGCGGTTCAGCGCCAGCGCGCGGTGGTCTCGATGTATCCCTCCTGCCCGTCGGCCCGGGCCTTCCAGGCGCTGGCGGCGCGCCTCGAACAGTGGCCGCTGCCGAGCCGCGCCGACGGCCAGCTGGAGTTCTTCGTCGAGCGTGTCATACGCTATGGCAGTCGCGTCCGGGAGGTCTCCGAATGAATGGACATGCGCTCTACGAGGCGGTCCAGCGGGGGAGCAGCGACGACCTGCTGGTGGCGAACGCCCCGCTGGTGCGACGCATCGCTCACCACCTGGCGAGCCGACTGCCTCCGAGCGTGCAGATCGAGGACCTCATCCAGGCGGGCATGGTCGGCCTGCTGGAGGCGGCGCGGCAGTTCGACGCCAGCCAGGGCGCCTCGTTCCAGACCTATGCCGGCATCCGCATCCGCGGTGCCATGCTCGATGAGATCCGGCGCCTCGACTGGACACCGCGTTCCGTGCACCGCCGCTCCCGGGAGGCCGCCGAAGCCATCCACGTCCTGGAGAACGAGCTCGGCCGTGAGCCCCGGGACGCCGAGGTCGCCGCCAGGCTGGGCGTGAGTGTCGACGACTACCACGGTATGCTCGCCGACGCCTCGAGCGCGCACCTGTTCAGCATGGACCAGACGGATCCGCAGACCGGCGAGACCCACGACCCCGCCGGGGATGGCCCGTCACCGCAGGACGTGCTGACCGACGGTCACTTCCGCGCCGACCTTGCCGAGGCCATCCGCGGCCTCAGTGAACGCGACCAGCTGGTGATGCAGCTCTACTATGACGAGGAACTCAATCTGCGCGAGATCGGCGAGGTCCTCGGGGTGAGCGAGTCACGTGTCAGCCAGATTCGTGGCAAGATAATGCTAAAGCTCAAGGCCTCCCTTGCCGATTGGTTGGATGGATAGACACCGATCGGGGCGCCCCCGCGACGGGGGCGTGCACACCGCCGCCGGCGGTGAGGCCTCACAATAACTCGCGTTTCCACTCAGGGGGATCGGCGTGGCACTGGACAAGCACATGAAAATCCTCGTGGTGGACGATTTTTCCACCATGCGGCGCATTATCCGTAATCTTCTGCGGGATCTCGGCTTCGACAACATCTCGGAGGCCGACGACGGCAACACCGCGCTGCCCATACTCAAGCGTGGCGGTTTCGACCTGCTCATCACGGACTGGAACATGCCGGGCATGACCGGTATGGACCTGCTCAAGAACGTCCGTGCCGATGAGGAACTGGCCGAGCTGCCCATCCTGATGGTCACCGCCGAGGCCAAGCGCGAGCAGATCATCGCGGCGGCCCAGGCGGGCGTGAACGGCTATATCGTCAAGCCCTTCACCGCCGTGACGCTCAAGGAGAAGATCGAGAAGATCTTCGAGCGCATCAATGCGGGGGGTTAGGCGATGAGCGACAGCCAGCGCAGCCAGGAATATCTCGCGCTAGCACGCACGCTCATCGAACGTGTCGAGGCCGGCGACGACCCGGGCATGCAGGAGACCGTCGATGAGCTAACGCGACTGCGTGAGAGCGAGCTCTTCCAGGAGATCGGCCAGCTTACCCGCGAGCTCCACGAGGCCCTCAAGTCCTTTCGCGTGGACAGCCGCCTCACCGATATCGCCGCGAGCGAGATCCCCGATGCCCGGGAGCGGCTCAACCATGTCATCGAGGTGACCTCCCGTGCCGCCCACCGCACGCTGGAGGCCGTCGAGACCAGCCTGCCGCTGGCCGACGAGGTCGCTGCCCGGGCCGGGACGCTCCACGAGCGGTGGCAGCAGTTCCGCCGGCGTGAGCTGAGCGCCGACGATTTCCGGGGCCTCAGCCACGACATCGAGGCCTTCCTGGCCGCCGCCGCAGACAACGGCAAGACACTCCACAACGCGCTTTCCGAAGCGTTGATGGCGCAGGATTACCAGGACATCACCGGCCAGATCATCCGCCGCGTCATCACCCTGGTTCAGGAGGTCGAGGACGGCCTGGTCGAGCTCGTGCGCATTTCCGGGGCGCGGATCGCTGAAGAAAAGCCGCGTGCTGCCGATAAGGCGGATGAACGTGCGGAGCAGCAGCTCAGTGGACCTGCGGTCCCGGGCCAGGACGACGACGATGTCGTATCGGGCCAGGACGACGTCGACGACCTGCTCTCCAGCCTCGGCTTCTGAGGGAGACACGCATGGCTATCGATCCGCAGGACGACATCGTCCAGGACTTTCTGGTGGAGTCCCGGGAGATCCTCGAGGGACTCGGCGAGCAGCTCGTCTCGCTGGAGCAGGCGCCGGAGGACCGCGACCTCCTCAATTCGGTGTTCCGCGGCTTTCATACCATCAAGGGCGGTGCCGGATTCCTCGGCCTCGACGAGCTCGTCGACGTCTGCCATCAGACCGAGGACATCTTCAATCTCCTGCGCCAGGGCGAGAAGCAGATGAGCCCGGAGCTCATGGACGACGTGCCCCAGGCCCTGGACGTGGTCAATGGCATGTTCGACCGCATCGAGGACGCCCAGGATCTCGAACCCGCGCCGGGGGGCCTGCTGCAGGCGCTGCGCAGTCATAACCAGCCGGACGACAATGCCGGCGGTGCAGCCACGTCCGCCTCGGACGGGGCGTCGGCAGGCGAGGGCACGGGTGGAACGACGGCCGCGCCCTCCGGCGCCGCCGCACCTGGCGGTCAGGAGGCCGCGTCCGGGGATATCAGCGACCAGGAGTTCGAGGCGCTGCTCGATGCCCTCGATGGTGAAGGGGTCGGAGACGGCGGTTCAGCCGCGGCGAAGGACACTGCCGTGGAAGGCGCGGGCGCGGGCGCGAGCGCGGGTGCGGGGGCCGCCGCCGGTGACGAGATCACCGACGACGAGTTCGAACGCCTGCTCGACGACCTCCATGGCGAGGGTAGTCATCACGGTGTCCCATCCGCCCCGGCTAATGCCGCCGACGGGCAAGGTCCCGGGGACGCCGCCGACGGCGACGAGATCACCGACGACGAGTTCGAAAAGGTCCTCGATCAGCTTCACGGCAGCGGCCAGGGTCCGACGGGGGGCCAGACGGACGCTGCGGAGACGCCCGTGGCCTCCGGCGGCGGATCCTCCGCTGCGCGGGAGCCGTCGTCCCGCCGCCCCGAGGCGTCGGCCGGCGGTGGGCACCAGGGCGGTGGCGACGGCGGTGCCGCCGCGGGCGGCGGTCAGCACGGCGCCGGCGGACACGGGCACCGCGGTGAGACCAGCGTGCGCGTGGACACCGCAAAGCTCGACGACATCATGAACCTCGTCGGCGAGCTCGTGCTGGTGCGCAACCGCCTCGCGAACCTCCGCGGCGAGATTGGCGACGAGCGTCTCTCCCATGCGGTGGGCAACCTCGAGCACGTCACCTCGGACCTGCAGAACTCCGTGATGAAGACCCGGATGCAGCCCATCCGCAAGGTCTTCGGCCGTTTCCCGCGGGTCATCCGCGATCTCGCCCGCAACCTGGAAAAGGAGGTCGAGCTCGTCACCGCCGGCGAGGAGACGGATCTGGACAAGAACCTGGTCGAGGCACTGGCGGATCCGCTCGTCCACCTCATCCGCAACTCCGTGGACCACGGCCTGGAGCCCCCGGACGAGCGCCAGAGTGCCGGCAAGCGGCGCACCGGCACCGTGCGCCTCGCCGCCGAGCAGGAGGGCGATCACATCCTGCTGACCATCGCCGATGACGGCCGCGGCATGGACCCGGACAAGCTCCGCGAGATCGCGGTCAAGAAGGGCGTTCTGGACGCGGAGTCCGCACGGCGGCTCGACGACAGCGAGTGCTACAACCTCATCTTCGCGCCCGGCTTCTCCACCAAGGAGCAGATCTCGGACGTCTCCGGGCGCGGCGTGGGTATGGATGTCGTCAAGAACAGCATCTCCCAGCTCAACGGCACCATCGATATCGATTCCGAGCTGGGCCGGGGCACGATCATCCGCATCAAGGTGCCGCTGACGCTGGCCATCCTGCCGACCCTCATGGTGCGCATCGCCGGGCGCAAGTTCGCGCTGCCGATGTCCGTGGTCCGCGAGATCTTCGAGCTCGAGCGCGGCCGTACCAACGTGGTGGACGGGCGACTCACGGTCATGGTCCGTCACAAGGCGATGCCGCTGTTCTTCCTCGAACGCTGGCTGGACCGGATGGGTGCCGAAGCGGTGGTACCGGCGAAGAGCCTTACCGGCGAGGATCAGGAGAAGGATTCCCAGGTGGTGACCGTGGTCATCGGTCACCAGACCGTCGGGTTCGTGGTCGACGAGGTGATCGGTCTCGAGGAGGTCGTGATCAAGCCCCTCGGTGCCATCCTCCACGGTCTGCCGGGGCTGGCGGGCTCGACCATCACCGGGGACGGGAGCATCGCCCTGATTGTGGACATCCCCAGCCTGATCAAGCAGTACGGCTCGCGTCTATAGAGCGGCAGGAGAGGTAGGAGAGCGGTTTTGAGCAGAGTAAGGACGCTGGTTGTCGACGACTCCGGCTTCTTCCGCCGGCGGATCTGCGATCTGCTGGCGTCGGATCCGCAGATCGAGGTGGTCGGTGAGGCCGTCGACGGCAGGGAGGCCGTGCAGAAGGTCCAGCGCCTGCGTCCGGACGTGGTGACCATGGATATCGAGATGCCGGTGCTCGACGGCATCTCCGCGGTGCGCGAGATCATGCGCCGCAACCCGACGCCCGTGCTCATGTTCTCCTCGCTCACCTACGACGGGGCCCGGCCCACGCTGGATGCACTCGAGGCCGGGGCGGTGGACTTCCTGCCCAAGCGCTTCTCGGACATCTCCAGCAACCACGACCACGCCCGGCGGCTGCTCTGCGAGAAGGTCAAGCTGGTGGGCCGGCGCTCCATGCGGCGACCCACCTCACCGCCGCCGTCCCCCGCCTCCGGACAGGGCCGGGCGCGGGGCACGGCCCAGGCGCAGTCCGGCGCACCGGTGCAGGCACAGCAGCCGCCGCAACGGCGGGTGGAGGTGCCCGCCGGCAAGGTCCGGCTGGTGATCATCGGCACCTCCACGGGCGGGCCGGTGGCACTGCAGAAGGTGCTGGCGAAGCTGCCCCCGAACTTCCCCATGCCCGTGGTGCTGATCCAGCACATGCCCGAGGCGTTCACGGAGGCCTTCGCGGCGCGGCTCGACCAGCTCTGCCCGTTGCGCGTGCGTCAGGCCGTCGAGGGCGATTCCCTGCGTGCCGGCGAGGTGCTGCTCGCCCCCGGCGGCCAGCATCTGGGGTTCAAGAGCCAGGGCGGGCACCTCGCGGTGCGGCTGATCGAGCCGCAGCCGAACCAGTTCTATCGTCCCAGTGTCGACGTTGCCTTCGAGGAGGCGGCCCGTCATGTGCCGGGGCACGTTCTGGGCGTGGTGCTCACCGGGATGGGGGCGGACGGCTGCGAGGGTGCACGCGCACTCAAGCGCAGCGGCTCCCTGGTGTGGGCGCAGGACGAGGCGAGCAGCGTCATCTACGGCATGCCGGCCGCGGTGGCCAGGGCGGGACTGACCGATCAGATCCTGGATATCGACGCCGTCGGGCCGGCGCTGGCACGGTTGCGGGCCTGACGGCCCGTCGCGGAGGACGCATGCACGTATGGACCGTCGCGAATCAGAAGGGCGGGGTCGGCAAGACCACTACCGTGGTCAGTCTCGGCGGTCTGTGCGCCCAGCGCGGCCTGCGCACGCTGGTGGTGGACCTCGACCCCCACGGTTCGCTGAGCAGCTATTTCCGCCTCGATCCGGAGTCCGTCAACCCGGGGCTCTACGAGCTGTTCCGCAACGACGGTCAGCTCGAGCCGGCGATGCTGCGGCCCACCGGCGTCGAAGGCCTGTCGCTGCTGCCGGCGTCCACGGCGCTGGCGACGCTGGACCGCCAGCTCGGGACCCGGAAGGGCATGGGGCTGATCCTGCGCCGCGCGCTCCAGCGCCTGGACGGTGAGTTCGAGCGGGTGCTTCTCGACTGCCCGCCCATGCTCGGGGTGCTGATGGTCAACGCCCTGGCGGCGAGTCAGCGGGTGATCATCCCGGTGCAGACGGAGTTCCTGGCGGTTAAGGGCCTGGAGCGGATGATGCGCACGCTCGCCATGATCCAGCGTTCGCGCAACGAGGCCCAGCCGCAGACCATCGTGCCGACCCTCTACGACCAGCGCACCCGGGCCTCGGTGGAGACCCTCGCGCTGCTGCGCCACGAGTATTCGGAAATCCTCTGGGACGACGTTATCCCGGAGGACACGCTCTTCCGCGAGGCGAGCAAGCAGGCCATGCCACTCACGGTGCTGAGGCCCTGGGCGCGGGGCAGCCAGGCCTATCGCCGGCTGCTGGCCACCGTGGAGGCCACGGCGGAAGACGATCATATGGCAAAGGTGCTGGGCGATGACGCGGCGATCTGAACAGCACGAGACGACGCTGCTCGAGCAGACGGACGCCGTCCGCGGCTACCTCGACGAGCTGCTGCGCGATCTCCCGCCGGAAGGTGGTGACACCGCCGAGGCGGCACCGGAGCCCGAGCCGCAGCCCCTGCGGGTCGTGTCCGATTCGGCTCCGCTGACACCGACGGAGGGCGATGAGGAGCCGGCCCCGGTGCAGGCGGCAGCGGGCGGGGAGGGCGGCACAGGTGCCGCAGAGGGGGCCGTGGTGCCGCCGTGGGCGACCCCGCAGTTCCAGGCGCTGCTCTTCGAGGTCGGCAGCCTCAAGCTCGCGGTGCCGCTGGTGAAGCTGCACAGCGTGGTACCGTTCAGCGATCACATCGCGGCCGTCCCCCGTCAGCCCGAGTGGGTGCACGGCATGATGCGTTACCGTGGCCGCAACGTACTGGTGATCGACACCGCCCGGCTGGTGCTGCCGCCGGGGCACGCCGACGCCGATGCCGCCGAGGGTCGCCCCGGCCACATGCTCATCGTCGGCGACGGTCGCTGGGGGCTTGCCTGCCGCCGGATCGGTGACGTGGTGCGACTGACCCCGGACGAGGTACGCTGGCGCAGTCGCGAGGGACGCCGGCCCTGGCTGGCGGGCACGGTCCTCGGGCGGCTGTGTGCGCTAATGGATACCGAGGCGTTTGCCGATATGTTGAGTCAGGGGGCGGAAGGTGCCGCCCTGCGCGTCCGCATCACGGAGAACAAATAGTCATGTCGGAACAGCTGCACGCACAGACCGAGGCCGAGGGCGCGGTCAGCCAGTGGGTGACCTTCACCCTGGACGATGAGACCTACGGCATCGGGGTGATGCAGGTCCAGGAGGTCCTGCCTCTCTCGGAGATCGCGCCGGTCCCCGGTGCACCGCCGTACGTGCTCGGCATCATCAACCTGCGCGGCAACGTGGTCACCGTTATCGATACCCGCATGCGTTTCGGACTCCGCCCGAAGGAGCCTGAGGACAGTGACCGCATCGTGGTCATGGAGGCGGGTAATCAGGTCGCCGGTATCCTGGTCGATAGCGTCGCCGAGGTGACCTACGTGCGCGACGGCGAGATCGATACCGCACCCAACGTCGGCAACGAGGACTCGTCGCAGTACATCTACGGCGTGGTCAGCCGGGACGACGACCTCCTGATCCTGGTGGACGTCAACCGTCTGCTCACCGCCGACGAGTGGCAGGAGGTCGCCGAGCTCTGATGACGCGATGGCGGGAGACGGCGGGGTGGCCATGATCCTGATCGCGGCGGGGGCGGCGGTGCTCGCGCTCGCAGCGCTTGCCGTGGCCGGTTACCTCGTGCAGCGCTCGCGCGCCCATACGCGCTGGCTCGCGACCATGGATTCGCGCTGGGCGGATCTCGCCGAGCAGCTCAAGGCCCTCACCGCCGGTGCCCTGGGACAGGGCGAGCGGCTCAACCGCCTCGAGGAGGACCTCGGGCGGCTGCGCCACCGCCTGGATACCGTCGCCAGCCAGGAAACCGGCGGCGGGCCCGCCTTCGCGCAGGCGATCCGGCTCGCGCGTCGCGGTGCCGGCGTGGAGGAGGTCATGGAGACCTGCGGGCTGAGCCGCATGGAAGCGGAGCTGGTGGTGACCCTGCACCGTGGCGAGGACGGCGATGCCGGCTGACGTGCCGCCGGCTTAGCGTCGTCCGCGTTCATCGGCGGCCGGCCGCGGGGACGCGATTGCCTCGCAGGGCGTTGCGTTCAGCGCCCCGGAGCGCTGTTGCCGCCGCTGCGTGAACGGTAGCCCTCCGGCACGCGGCCACGCACCCAGTAGGCGAAGGCGATCACCTCCGCGACCGCCCGATAAAGGTGTTCCGGGATTTCCTGGCCCAGAGGCAGCGTGGCCAGTACCTCGGCCAGATCCGCGTTGGCGTCCAGGGGCACGCCGTGGGCCTCCGCGATCCGGCGGATCTCGTCGGCGGTGACACCCTGGCCGCTGGCGGTCACCCGTGGTGCGCCCTCGCCCCCATATTCCAGCGCGACGGCGATCCGCCGGCGTTCGTCAGGCGCGGTCATCGATCAACCCCTCCCCACCGCCGGGTATCTGCGTCATCTCCGGCTCCGGCGGACGTTCACTCACCGTCAGGCCCTGGATCGCGAGCCCGGCGTCTCCCAGGGCCTCCTCCAGACGGGGCATCTCCGTGGCCAGCGCCTCGCGAAGCACGGCGTCCTCCGCCCGCCAGGTGATGCTGAGCCCGTCGGCGTCATAGAACAGCCGCGCCTCCAGTTCGCCGAGACCGGCGAACCCCAGGCGGACGTCCACCCGCCAGCGCTTGCCGGCGTCCTCCTTCGGTGTATCGCTGTCATCGCCCCGGCCTGAAGACTCCTCCCGGATCGACAGGCGCAGGTCGTCGATCTCGCCGCCGTTGGCCACCGGCAGCTCGAAGCCCAGTGTCACCTGGCCGTCCGGGCGATGGGCGGCGAGCTGGTGGAGCATCTGCCGCGCCAGGGCGCCGGTCACCGCCTGATCGGCGTCCTGCGTCGCGCGCCCCGGGGGCGTACCCGTGTTGGGGAGGCCGTCGCCATCCGGGCGCTCGTTGCCGCGCAGCGCGGCCGCCAGGCGCAGCAGGTTGGCCCGCAGGTCGTTGCGGGCGATGGAACCGGCAAGCTCGGGCCGGGCGGTGATCCGGCTCTCGAACAGGGTGCCCGAGTCGCGCAGCGCCGCGTGCAGGCCTTCGGCGGAACTCAGCTGCCTGGGGCTCGGCAGTGAGGCCAGCAGCGGCTGCAGCGCCCTGGCGGCGGGTTCCGGGAGGTCCTGCGCCTGCAGCCCCGCGAGTAGCCGGATCCCTTGGGTGACCGGTTGCTGGCGGGGCACATTGGTCCGCTGGAGGCGGGTGAGAGCGTCCGCGCCGCCGCCCTGGCCGGGCAGGAGTTCGATGCCCGTGCGCCCGCCCTCGCCGGCGGTGACGCGCAGGGCGACGGTGTCGCCGGGGGAAAGGCCGGTACCGGCGGGCAGAGGCAGGCGCAGCCGTCCGGCCACCGCCATCATCTGGCCCTCGTCACCCCGGCGGACCGTGGCGTGCAGAACCCTGCCGGCGGGCAGGACCTGGAGCAGGGGACGCGCCTCGGTGGGCACGTTGACGGGACGCGGATTCGCCGGCGGCGTATACAGCATCACTTCTCACCCGCGTCAGATTTTCGACCATCGCATGAATCGGGGCCCTTCCAGGATGCCCCCGAATTAGATAAATCACTGATTCGGGGGGTTGCGTAAGGGGCTGGCACGGAATTCGCCTCAATTCCGCCGTCAATCCGTTCGGAACGAGGGTGCCACCGTGGTCGCAAAACGCCAAGCCGAGCCCGACGTCTGGGTGATCGAGGAGACTGGGGCCGACGAGCTTCTGAGCCTCGGGACCGAGGCCGTGGCCTGGCTGCTCACACTGCAGCGGGCGACGACGGTCGATGAACGCCTCGGTGTCCTCACGGACTGGCTGGCGGCCCAGGCGGGTGTCAGTGCCTTGCGGTTCATCGATCAGGCGGGGCAGGTGCGCGCAGACGCCGGCCCGGAGATGGCGGCCTGCTCGTGGTGGCGTATCGCGGGCGCGGAGGCTGCGGGGGTGTTCCAGATCGGCGACGACGGGGCGGTGGATGTCAATAAACTGTCGCTTGTCCTCGGTGCGGTTGCGCCGCTGCTGCGTGGCGCGCTGGCCTATGAGTGCGCCGTTCGCCGTGCCCGGCGGGACCCGCTCACGGGTCTGCAGAACCGCACGGCCATGGCCGAGGCCCTGGCCGCGGAAATGGACCTGGTCGTGCGCCACGAGGCGCCGCTCACGCTGCTGGTCATCGACGTGGACCACTTCAAGACCATCAACGACTGTTTCGGCCACCGTGCCGGGGATGCCGTCCTGCGCCAGATCGGCGAACGGCTCAAGGCGCACTCACGCACCGGGGACCTGTTGTTCCGTTACGCCGGCGACGAGTTCGTGGTCGCGCTGCGCCAGACTGACGAGGCGGGCGCGGAGCAGGCGGCACGGCGCCTGCGCCATCTCATCGAGCGTGCAGTGATCCAGCACGAGGACCACATCATCCGGGTGAGCGTCAGTGTCGGCGCGGCCTGCGCCGCCGCCGGCGATACGGCGGAGGCCCTGTTTGAGCGTGCGGACCAGGCCATGTACCGGGACAAGGCGGACGCGACCCGCATCCGCCTTGCCGCCGGGCCGGCGCGCGCGGCGGAGCCGCCGTCCTACGGCATTCACGGTCAGTAGCCCGGCGGAACGCCGGCGGCGGAGACAGTGACCGGTGCTTTCGTGTCGCAGCCATGCGTAAGGAGCGGCGCTCGGGCTATGATGGGTCAGTGATCCTTTCCGGAGCCCGGCGTTGACGAGCATCCTGGTAGTCGAGGACAACCTCGACCTAGCGGCCAATATCCTTGACTACATGGAGAGCTGCGGCCATGAGGCCGATGCCGCGGCGGACGGTCGCGAGGCGCTGCGACTCACCGGGCGCCACCGCTATGACGCCATCGTCCTGGATCTCGCCCTGCCCGGCGTCGACGGGCTGACGGTGTGCCGTCGTCTCCGCGAGGCGGGTGACGGCACCCCGGTGATCATGCTTACCGCCCGGGGGGAGCTCGAGGAGAAGCTCGCCGGTATCGAGCACGGCGCAGACGACTACCTCGTCAAGCCCGTCGCGCTCGCTGAACTCGAGGCCCGGGTGCGTGCGCAGGTACGCCGGGCCCGTGGGGAGTTTACCCGGACGCGGTTGCGGGTGGGCGAGCTCGAGCTCGACGAGCGGACCCACGAGGTCGTTCGTGCCGGCCGGCGGGTGAACCTCGCGCGGGCGGACTTCCTGCTGCTGCGCCGGCTCATGCGCGACGCACCGGATGTGGTCACGCGCGGGGTCCTGGAAGAGGCGGTCTGGGGTGATGAGCCCCCGGCGACCGATACCCTGCGCGCTCACATCCACCGCCTGCGCCGCGCCATCGACCACCCCTTCACCCACCCCATGCTGCGCACCGTGCATGGTGTCGGCTACCGCCTGGTCGCTCCGGACGATGCCCCGGCATAGCCTGCGCTTCCGCATCCTGGCGGCCTTCGTGATCGCTGGTATCGTCCTCGGACCGCTGCTGGTCGGCACGCTGCTCATCGCCGCCTACCACCTCGAGGAACGGGCCGTCGCGCGCATCCTCACCGGCCGGCTGGAAGAGATCATGGTCGCGCCGGACCGGTTCAATCTCACGAGTGCGCCGAATCGTCCTGATGTCCGGGTCTATGGCCGTGTTGCCCCGGCGACGCTTCCGGAGGCGATCGGCGGCTGGCGGCCGGGCCTCTACGAGATCGAGCACGACGGGCCCGCGGAGTACGAGGGTCCGCTGGAGGCCGACGCCATCGCCCGCCTCCCCGAGCGGCGGAGCTGGGCCCTGGCGGTGGCCCACCGTGACGGCCAGACCTTCGTCGTCGCCGAGGACCTCACGACCCTTGAGTACCGGGAGTCCCTCACGATCTGGCTGGTCGCCGGCGGTACGGTTCTCGCCCTCTACATCGCCCTGTGGCTTGGCTATTTCCTGTCCCGTCGCCTGATAGAACCGTTGCGGCGGCTGGCGCTGTCCGTGGGCATCGGCGAACGTGCCACCGACGGCGTCACCGTCGCGCCTGAAGACTACCCCGGCGACGAGGTTGGCGAGCTGGCGACGGCGTTTGCGGGCTATCAGCAGCGGATGGTGGACGCCCTGGAACGTGAACGGGCGTTCTCCGCGGACGCGAGCCACGAGCTGCGCAATCCCCTGGCGGTAATCGGCAGCTCGCTGGAGATCGCCGAGCGGGACCCCGGCCTGTCGGAGCCGACCCGCCGGGCGCTGGCCCGTGCGACGTCGGCGACGCGGGAGATCACCGACACCGTGGGGGCGCTGCTGGTGCTCGCCCGCGAGGGGCCGGGCGAGGTGCCCCACGCGCCGGTCGGGGTGGCGCCGCTTGTTGCATCGCTGGTGGAGCGCCTGGCCGCGGGGGCGGGCGTGCCGGTGGACTGGGAGACGGCGGCGGAACCGGTGCTCGCCGCGCCCGAGGTCGCCATCCGAGCCGTGGCGGAGAATCTGATCAGGAACGCGGTACAGCATACCCGCGAGGGTCGTGTCCGGATCACCCTCTACGACGATCGCCTGAGCGTGGTGGACAGCGGCGTGGGGATCCCGGTCGAGGAGATCGAGCGTATCCGTCAGCGCGGTGTCCGCGGCAGCAACAGCCTCAGCAACGGCAGTGGCCTGGGGCTGTCCATCGCCGACCGGCTGTGCCGGCGTTTCGGCTGGCGCATCGAGATCGACAGCACCGTCGGCGAAGGGACGCGGGCCGTCTGGCATTTCGCCTGACCGCCGAAAGCGCGCGTCCGCCGGCCGGCGTTGGCGCGCCCCCCTGCCGGCATCCAAACTCGTTGTAACGTTGCCCGTCGGATGGCGCCTCGTCGGAGCGGGGCGCGGCCGGGCAGGTCTTGTGTAGACATTCTGTTAACAACCGTTTCATTAGACTCGCGACCAAACTCATGGATGGTGAGGCAGTTGGTGGAGTATTCGGTTGTCATCCCGGTATTCAACGAGGCGGAGAACGTCCGCCCTCTCGCTGACGAGGTGCGGACCGCCCTCGACGGCGTCGATAACTATGAAATCGTGTTCGTCGACGACGGTAGCACCGACGATAGCATGCGTCGGCTCCTGCGGTTGCGGGACGCTGATCCCCGCATTCGCGTGATCGCTCATGAACGCAATGCCGGCCAGAGCGCGGCGCTTGCCACCGGTGTGGCCGCGGCGCGGGGTGGCTGGGTGGTCACGCTGGACGGCGACGGCCAGAACGATCCTGCGGACATCCCCCGGCTGATCGCCGAGCGTGAGCGCTCCGCGGCGGATCTGGTTGCCGGCTGGCGCCGGCGACGTCACGACACCTGGCTCAAGCGGGTGTCCTCCCGGGTGGCCAACGGCGTACGCCGCCGCGTGCTCGGTGACGACTGCCCGGATACCGGCTGCGGGCTCAAGCTCTTCCGCCGGTCGATCTTCCTTGCGTTGCCGCACTTCGACCATATGCACCGCTTCCTGCCCGCGCTGTTCCGTCAGGCGGGGGCCGGGGTGGCGACCGTGCCGGTTAATCACCGCGCCCGCCGGGCCGGCCGGTCCAAGTACGGCCTGGGTAACCGGCTGTGGGTGGGCATCGTGGACCTCTTCGGCGTGCTGTGGCTACGGCACCGGCGCCTGAGCGTGGGTCATCACGAGGTGCGTCCATGATTGAGCCGACCTTCATCTGGCTGGGCGTCGGACTGTTCGGCCAGGCGCTGTTCTCGCTGCGCTTCCTGGTGCAGTGGTTCCAGAGCGAGCGCGCCCGGCGCAGCGTCATTCCGGTGGCGTTCTGGTACTTCAGTATTGCAGGCGGAATGACCCTGCTGGCCTATGCCATCCACCGCGAGGACCCGGTGTTCATCATCGGCCAGGCGTCGGGGCTGTTCATCTATCTGCGCAACCTCTACTTCATCTACCGCGATCGCGGGGAGAGCGTCGGCACGGAGGGCGCATGAGGCGGGACTGGCTGATCGCGGCGTGGGTCGTCGGCGCGCTCGCGCTGCTCACGACGGTATACCTGGGTGCGCTGCCGCTGATTCCCATCGACGAGACCCGCTACGCAGGCGTGGCGCTGGAGATGTGGCAGGGCGGTGATTTCCTCGTGCCCCGCATCAACGGGGCGTTCTACGCCCACAAGCCGCCGCTGCTGTTCTGGCTGATGCACGCGGGGTGGGCCGTGTTCGGGGTCAGCGACTGGTGGCCCCGCGTGGCGGTGGCCCTGTGTGCCCTGGCCGCGGCCGGGCTCACCGTGCGCCTCGCGGTGCTGCTGTGGCCGGAGCGGGTGAACGTGCGCCGGGTCGCACCGGTGGTCCTCGTGGGTACGGGTCTCTGGGCCGTATGGGCGCCGGCGGTGATGTTCGACGTGCTGCTCACGGTCTGTGTGCTCATCGCACTGGTGGGGGTGGCGGAGCTCGCTGTCGGGCACGGCCGGCGCGGTCCGCTGCTGATCGCCCTCGGCCTGGGGCTCGGCATCCTCGCCAAGGGGCCGGTAGTGCTCCTGCACGTGTTGCCGGCGGCGGTTCTGGCCCCGTTGTGGCACAGGCGGGGCACCGTCAGCTGGCGGGGCTGGTATGCCCGCATCGGGCTCGCCGTGCTCGGCGGGGCGGCGATCGCCCTGGCCTGGGCGGTGCCGGCGGCCATCCGTGGCGGACCGGCCTACGCCGAGGCGATCTTCTGGGGGCAGAGCGCGGGGCGCATGGTCGATTCCTTCGCCCACGCCCGTCCGTGGTGGTGGTACCTGGCGATCCTGCCGCTGCTCGTCTTCCCCTGGATCGGCTGGCTCTCGGGCTGGCGGGCGCTCGGTCGGCTGCGGCCGCGCCGGGACGAAGGGACCGGGCTGCTGCTGAGCTGGCTGGTCACCGCATTCGTGGCGTTCATGCTCATCAGTGGCAAGCAGGCGCACTACCTGCTGCCGCTGCTGCCCGGGCTGGCGCTGCTTCTGGTCCGCGGGCTCGACGACGCCGGCGAGGCGGCGAGCCGCTGGTGGGACGCGTCGCCCGCGGCGGCGGGGATGGTCCTGGTGGCCGGTATAAGCCTCTGGCCCCATCTGGGCAACGTGCCCGACAACGCGCCGGGCTGGGTCATGAACGTGCCGTTGTGGCTGCCGGCCGTGCTGGTGCTGATCGCACTCGTCATGCTGGCACCGGCCGCGCGTCCGGCCGGTCGGGCGGTGGCACTGTCCAGCCTCAACGTGGTCGCCCTGGCGACGATCATCCTCGGTATCGGCAGTGTCGCGGCACCGTGGTACGACCTCGCGCCGGTCGGGCGCCTGGTGGCGGGCCTGCAGGCCACCGGCCATCCCGTCGCCCATGTCGGCAAGTACCACAATCGCCTGCGCTTCACGGGGCGCCTGAAGCGGCCCGTGGCGGTGATCGACGATGATCAGGTGGGTGCCTGGATCTGCCATCATCCGACCGGGGTCGTGTTGCGCTACTACGACCGTCCGGCGGGGATACCCGACGAGCCGGTGCTCATGGAGCGACCGTTCCGCAGCGACTGGCTGGTGGTCACCCGCGCCCGGGACATGCCCGGGTTCCGGGCATGTCCCGGTGGCCGGCCCACGGCCTGATTCCGGTGACGCGGCGGTATCAACGCGTGGTTCACGGCCCTCGGGCCACCACGTTCCCGTCGCGCCGGTCTTGCGCCGGAGACGTGCGACATCCCCGCCCGGTCGACGCGGCTGTCGGCAGCCTCCGAGCAGCCGACCTACGGGAGAGGCCGGGGGGCACCCTTGCGGCATGCCTGTGAAGGGGCCGTGTCGTGGTGCCGTAGGTCGGCCGCTCCCGGCGGCCGACATTCCTGCCAACCGGCCGTGGATCGGTTGCCCTAGGGCAACCGACAATTGGGTAATGCGCGTTTGCGCGGTACCCGCCGGGGACAGGACACCCCGTAGCGGGGATGCCGTACACGGTCTGCGGCCTTATGCTCGGTCGACGTTCCGGTGCCGCCGGCTTGTCCCCCCGGCGATGCGGCGGCATTATCGCCGGATGCGGCGCCCCGCGGGGTGCCAGGGTGCGGACAAGGAGACCCCATGCGATTGGTGCGATTCGGCTCCCCCGGCGCCGAGAGGCCGGGACTGCTCGACGGGACGGATACGCTGCGTGATCTGTCCGGCCATGTCGATGATATCGCGGGCCCGACCCTGGCGGCGGATGCCCGCCGCCGTCTGGCGGCCCTGGATCCGGCCTCCCTGCCCGCCGTCCCCGGTGAGCCGCGTCTCGGTCCCTGCGTGGCGCGGCCCGGCAAGATCCTCGGTATCGGACTGAACTACCGGGACCACGCCCGGGAGACCGGGGCGCAGGCGCCGACGCAGCCCATCGTCTTCTCGAAGGCCGTCTCCTCCGTGTGCGGGCCGGACGACGATCTGCTCTGCCCGCCGGGGGCCGTGTGCCTCGACTGGGAGGTGGAACTCGCAGTGGTAATCGGCGAGACCGCGCGGCGTGTGGACGAGTCCGGGGCCCTGGGATATGTCGCCGGCTATTGCGTGCTCGACGACGTCTCCGAGCGTGCCTGGCAGAAGGACCACGGTGGGCAGTTCGTCAAGGGCAAGAGCCACGATACCTTCTGTCCGCTGGGTCCCTGGCTGGTGACCGCGGATGCCGTCCCGGATCCGCAGGCACTGGCGCTGTGGACCGAGCTCGGCGGCGAGCGCGTACAGGACGGCACGACCGCGGATATGATCTTCCCGGTGGCGGCGCTGATCAGCCATCTCAGCCGCTACATGACCCTGGAGCCGGGGGATGTGATCGCCACCGGCACGCCCGCCGGCGTGGGCATGGGCCGGCAGCCGCCGCGCTACCTCCGCCCGGGGGAGAGCCTGCGACTCGGCGTCGAGGGCCTCGGTGAGCAGACCCATCGCGTGGTGGCGGATACCCGCGACTAGGGGGGCGTCAGCAATCACCCGGGACGCCGTGCCGCAGGCCACTGTGCGCCCGGCGTTGCCCGCCGCTCATCGGGTCTCCAACCGTTTTCCCTGCGCCCCGGCTGGCCGCATTCCGGGTCGCCTGCGCGAGACCGCCGGGCAGGGCCCGGCGTGGCGGCAGCACGTCGTCCCGGCGCCGCCGTCAGCCGGTTACGGGGGTGGGGATGCCGGTCGGGCGCTCCAGCACGTCCGCGAGCCGCCCGCGGTCGGGCAGCTGGCCGCGGGCAAGGGCCGTGGCGGTGATCCGTTCTTCGAATCGGCGACGTTCATCGGCGGTGAACTGCAGATCGCTGGCGGTGAAGTCGTCGGTCATCGGCAGCGGGTGGGCCTCCACCCACAGCCGTCCCCGGGCCCAGGTATGCTTGAGCGGCTGATGGACGATGCGTACCGGGGTGTCCCGGGGCACCTGCGGGAACATCGAGGCGATGTCTTCCGGGTAGAGCCGGACACAGCCGTGGGAGACGCGCATGCCTACGCCCGCCGGGCGGTTGGTGCCGTGGATGAGGTAGCCGGGCATCGCCAGGCGCAGGGCGTAGGCGCCCAGGGGGTTGTCCGGGCCCGGAGGCACCCGGCGCGGCAGCGACTCGCCCTTGGCCCTGGCCTCCGCCCGGATGGAGGCCGGTGGGTACCAGGCCGGTCCGTCGATCTTGCCCGAGACACTCGTGCTCCCCAGCGGCGTGCTCCAGTCCTGGCGCCCGATGCCGATGGGGTGGGTGATCACACGCTGCCGGCTGTCGTCCCCGACGGGCGGGTAGAAGTACAGCCGCAGCTCCGGGGCGTTGATCACGATGCCCTCGCGCGGCGTGTCCGGGAGTATGAAGCGCCGCGGGATGATCACGGGCTGGCCGGTGCCGGGGAGCCAGAAGTCCACGTCCGGGTTCGCCAGGATGATGTCCCAGTAGCCCACGTCGAAGCGCCGGGCCACGTCGTGCAGGGTCTCGCCGTCGCGGACCTGGGTAACGTGGGCGCGGCCGACGAGGGCGCTGTCGCCGGACGGCAACGTCCATTCGTAGAGGTGCTGGCGGCGGTCCCCGGACTCCTCCCCGGCGCCCCGGGCGAGGGCCGGTCCGGCGAGCAGCAGGCCGGCCATGGCCTGCAGGATTCGGCGGCGCTCCGCGTCTGGCGGCGTGTGCGGCATCTCGACGGCCCCTTGGTGACGGAGCCGCTATCCTGCCACCTCGCAGGCGCTGGTGCACCCTCGCCGCGCCATCAGCGGCGCAGCTCGACGCACCGCCAGATGTGGTCCTCGCTGAAGCGCAGACTGTGGCGTCCGCCCTCCGTATGGGGACGGGCCGGCTCGCGGGTGGAGTAGGCGGCCAGAACGACCCCGGCCAGCTCGCTGCGGCCGGCGGCGGTGATGCGTACGTCCAGCCACTCTCCGCCGGTATGAAGCTGAACGACGTCGCCGGCGGCCGCGTGATAGGGCGCCCCGGCGGGGGTGCGCAGGGGTTGTCCGTGACCGCGGGGGCGCAGGTGGTGTGGGCTCTCCATGGTCGCTGTCCCGGCTGCCTCGTGTGTTGGCATAGTCATGGCGGCAGGGTAGCGGTCGCGGCGTTACGCCCCGGTGACACGGCCGCGTCGATTGCGTGACACGTGGGTAAGGTCCACGTCGCCGCCCATGCCGGCGGACGGCGAAGCGTCCGTACGGTCAGTCCTCCGGTTCGACGACCACGACCTTGTCCGGCGTGAACGCCGCCCGGCCGATGCTGGCCGTCTCCTCATGGGGGTAACCCGGCTGGTTGGCGACGAAGCGGGTGCCGCGGATCGTGAGGTCCGCGTTGGCGTGGGTGTGTCCGGAGATCCACAGTGCCGGCGGGTGCATGTGGATCAGGCCGCTGAGGTCCGATGCGAAGGCCGCGGCGAGGCCGTCGCCGGGGTAGCCGGGATGGCTCAGCTGAGGTACCGGGGCGTGGTGGGTGACCACCACCGTCGGGCCGTCCCAGGTCTCGGCGAGCACGGCCTCCAGCCATTCGCGGGTGTGCTGATGGGCGGCCTGGGCGTCCTCGGGGCGGAAATGCCCGTCGCGGGTGTGGATGAAGTGATGGTCGGCGAGCTGGCGTGCAGCGATCCGCCGGTTGCGCCCCACCTGCTGGACATCGCCGTGGGTGTGCAGGCGGTAGTCCGTCCAGAGGGTGGCGCCGACGACGCGCACACTGCCGAGATGCAGCACCTCGCGCTCGAGGACATGGACCTCGCCCGTGCCGCGCTCGCGCAGGGCCCGTGCGGTTTCCCGGCAGTCGCAAGCGAGCTCGGGGAAGTGCCAGCCGTAGTACTCGTGGTTTCCGAGCACGTATACCACCGGCGTGTTGCGGTCGGCGGACAATCGCGCGGCGGCCTCGACGCCGTGGGTACCGGTGGCGATATCGCCGGCAAGCACGATCAGGTCCACGTCCGCCGGGGGCACCATGTCTTCCAGGGTGGCACCGTCCCGGGTCTCCAGATGAAGGTCGCTGACGGGCTGGATACGCATGCTCACGGCCCCGTGTGTCGCGGTCGGCGATGCCCGGTGACGTCCCTCATCCTTTTCTCCTTGGCCTTCCCGACGGTAAGCGCATTATGGCTCACGGGTGACGCCTGCGGACACCCTGTTCGCCGGCGGGAATGCCCGGTGCCGACGTCAGTGCGCGCTGGTCCCCGTGGCCGCGATCCCGGAGGGCGGGGCGCCGACCCGGTTACGTCCCGCGCGCTTGGCCCGGTAGGCGCCGGCGTCGGCCCGGCGGATCAGCGCCTTGACGGTATCCCCGGGACGGAGCGTGGCAACGCCCAGACTCACGGTGAGACGTTCCCCGGTGGGGAAGGCGCTCTCCGCCACGGTCTGCCGCAGCGTCTCGGCGATCCGCCATGCCCCGTCGGCCCCGGTTTCCGGCAGCAGGATGATGAATTCCTCGCCGCCCCAGCGCACGAAGGTGTCGCTGTCCCGCAGGCGTCCGCCCATGACCTCGGCGAAATGGGCCAGCACGCGGTCGCCCATTTCGTGGCCGAAGCGGTCGTTAATGGCCTTGAAATGGTCAAGGTCGGCGAGGAGCAGCGATAGCGGGCGGTCGTAACGGCGCGCCGTTGCCATGGCGCGTTCGAGCAGCGGTTCAAAGCCGGCCCGGTTGAGTGCGCCGGTCAGGGTGTCGTGGCGTGCGGCACGTTCCAGGCGTGCCTCCAGCTGCTTGCGTTCCGTGATATCGATGAGTACGCCGCGGAACAGCTGGCCGGGACCGGGGTCGTCCGCCGGTACCGCGTGGCCGAACAGCCAGTGAATGCCTTCGCCGGTGCGTACGCGGAACTCCGCGTGCCAGTCGGATGGGGGGCCGATGTTCGCCTGGCGGGTGGCTGTACGCATCTGCTCCATGTCTTCCGGAAGGACGCGTGACCACAGGATGCGGGGGTCGTCCGTGCGCTCTTCCGGTGAAAGTCCGAGGAGTGTGCGCAGCCCGTCGCTCACGAACGGGAAGCGCTCGCTGCCGTCGGGCATGAGGCGGTACTCGTAGACCGCGCCGGGGATGCTGTCGGCGATGTCCCGCAGACGGTCGCGCTCGGCATTAAGTCCCTGCATCGCCTCCTTGTGGGCAGTGATGTCCTCGGCGACGACGTCGATCACCACGTCGCCGCCGCGGTGGGCGAGGTGGGCCGCCATGGCGATCCAGCGCTGTGGTGCGTCGCCGCCCGGTGCGATCAGGACCTCGCGGTCGCGTACCATGCCGTGCTCGCGCAGGTCGCGGGTCAGCGCCCGGCGTTGCCCGGCGTCCACGAACAGTGCCTGCAGGGTGCGCAGATCGGTGATGCGGGCGACGTCGATGCCCAGGCGCTCCCGTGAGGCAGGATTGGCATCGATGTGCAGGCCGTCGTTACCGATACGGATCCGCGCGACCGCCACCGGCAGGTCCTCGAACACCTGTCGGTAGCGGTCAATGCGCTGGTGGAGTTTGAAGAACTCGTTCACCGTCTGTGCCAGCGTGCGGATCTCGGGGCTGCCGGTTTCCGGGGCGGCACGGCCGCTCTCGCCGGCCTGCTGTGCCTTGAGTGCCTGGTAGACCCGGTTTATGGGGGCCATCAGCTCGCGGCGCACAAGCAGGAAGACGAGCAGTGTGAATGCCAGTACCGTCGCAGTGAGCCAGCCTGCATTGATCAGTGCGTCCTTCCGGGCGCGTCCGATCAGCTCGGAGGCGTCCATCACGACCACCACCCGGCCGTCCGCGAGGGTCTCGGCGATCGGGCTCACCGGGTCGGTGATCCACAGCCGGGAGATCGCGACCGCCTCGCCGTGTCCCGGCCGCCAGCGGGTCTCGCTATCCCCGGACAGGGGGTGGCTCAGCCAGCGGCCGATCGACGTCGTCCCCAGGTCGTCGGCGGAGCGGCCCTGCCATGCCAGGCGGGAGCTCGCCACGACGCGGTCGCCGTCGGCGCTGGTCAGGGCGATGGCACGGATGCGTGGATTCGCGGCGACAGTGAGGACGAAGCGCTCCAGGGCGGTACCGGAGGCGACGGTCTCCACCGCGTAGTTCATCGTGCGGGCGATCTCCAGCGCCTGGCCGACCGCGGCGTCGCGGGCGTCGGGCAGGTGATGACGGTAGCTCATCCAGCCCGCAGCGAGCGCGAACACCGTTGCCAGTGCCATCAGTGCCGCCGCAAGCCGGAACTCGATGCGCCGGCGCATGGGGATCAATCGTTTCACGGGGACGCCACCCTCTCCAGTGCCCGGCTGTCCAGCAGGCGCCGGGGATCGATCGTGATGGCACGGCGGTCGAAGGCCTCCAGGGCGGTGATGGACCGACGTACCGCGCGGATCAGACAGGCGTCCTCGCCCCAGCAGTCGCGTTGTGCCCGGAGCCCGATCATATGGATCTGCTCCAGGGGTTCGCGTATTTCCTCACTGCTCTGACCGCCCCGGTGGGCGAGCAGTTCAGCCGCCTCCTGCGGATGATCGGCCGCCCAGTCCAGGGCTCGCTGGTGGGCCCGGATCAGCCGGCTCAGGGCCCCGGTCCGTTCACGGGTAACCTCCCTGGAAGCGATGAGGATGTCGATGACGGCGTTCGGCGCCGCCGCGGTGTCGAAGATCCGCCGGACACCGTCGAGGTGCTCCATGCGTTTGGAGAACGGCGGATACGTCACTGCCGCGGATACCTCGCCCTCGGCCAGCGCCTCCGCCATGGAGGATTGCGGCATTGGGGCGAGACGGACCCCGGTCGCCGGTACCCCCGCGTGCGCCAGTGCGCCGGCGAGCACCAGCAGGTTCGCCGATCCCGGTTCTACTGCCACATGCCGCCCGCGCAGGCCGGCGACGCCGGTAACCGGTGGTCTTGCCAGGATCACGTCCGCCCCTACCGAGCGGTCGAGCATCAGCACGGCCCGGGCCTTGCGGTCCGAGCGCCGTTCGATCTGCACGAGTTCCAGAGGCGTGCCGCCGAGCAGGTCCACCTGGCCGCGTTCGAAGGCCCGCCGGGAGTCGCGCAGCGACAGCGTATCCACGATCTCGAGGTGGATGCCGGCATCCGCGGTGAAGCCTTTCTTCTGGGCGATGTAGAAGTACCCGTATCCCGGCCATGCGTTCGCAGCCAGGCGCAGGGTGGGCGTGTCGTTGCGCGCGCAAGCGCTGACGGCGAGGGCGATCAGTATGACCAGCCCCCGCCGCAGAGTGCCGTGCGGCATGGCTCCCCGGCTCCGTCTGTTTCGTTGTCAGCTCCCCGTTGGGGCATTCTGGACCGGAAACGGTGCGTTTGCCGAGGGCGCGTGTGGGCACGGGCGGACGCGACCGACCGGCGGGCGCCGGCCGGTCCGTGGCGGGCTAGGGGCGGTTGCGGTCGAACCGGGCGTCGAGCCCCTGCCATACGTTGGTGTAGTCGCGCTGGCGGAACGAGGCCGCCATCGCCTGCTCGGTGGGCAGGAACAGGTAGCGGGACTCGAACATGAACGCCAGGGTGTCGCCCTGGTAGACCGGTTCGAGCGCCGCCTTGGAGGCGGTCTCGAAGGTCTCGGCGTCCGGGCCGTGGGGGGTCATGCAGTTGTGCAGGCTCGCGCCGCCCGGCTCGAAGCCCTCGGCCTTGGCGTCGTAGACCCCGTGGACCAGGCCCATGAACTCGCTCATCACGTTGCGGTGGAAGTACGGTGGCCGGAACGTGTCCTCGGCGACCATCCACCGCGGCGGGAAGATCACGAAGTCCACGTTGGCCGTCCCGGGGGTGTCCGTGGGCGCGGTGAGCACGGTGAAGATCGAGGGGTCCGGGTGGTCGAAGCTCACCGTGTTGATGACGTTGAATCGCGCGAGGTCGTACTTGCACGGATGATAGTTGCCGTGCCAGGCGACCACATCCAGCGGGGAGTGGTCGAGAGGGGCCGCCCAGAGGTTGCCGCAGAACTTCGCCACCAGCTCGAAATCACCGCGGCGCTGCTCGTAGGCCGCCACCGGTGTCAGGAAGTCACGCTGGTTGGCCAGGCCGTTGGCGCCGATGGGGCCGAGGTCCGGGATCCGGAAGAACGCGCCGTAGTTCTCGCAGATGTAGCCGCGGGCCTGGGCCGCCAGCAGGCGCACCTGGTACTTGAGGCCCCGCGGGATGAGCGCGATCTCGCCCGGCTCGACGGTGACTACACCCATCTCCGTGGCGATCTCGAGGCCGCCTTGCTGGGGAACGATGAGCCACTCGCCGTCGGCCGAGTAGAAGAAGCGCCCGTCCATCGAGCGGTTGGCGGCGTAGAAATATACCCCGCAGCCCGCCTGGGCCTTGAGATCGCCGTTGCCGGCCACCGCGAACAGCCCCTCGATGAAGTCCGTGGGCGTCTCGGGGAAGGGCATGGCGCTCCAGCGCATCTGGTTCGGGTCCACCGGGGTCTGAGCCGGTGCTTCCAGCCGGCCGAGGGTCACGGGCTCGAAAGCGCCCTGGACCACTGACGGCTGAATCCGGTAGAGCCAGCTGCGCAGGTTGCTGTGGCGCGGGGCCGTGAACGCCGTGCCGCTGAACTGCTCGGCGTAGAGGTCGTAAGGGCAGCGCTGCGGTGAGTTGCGGCCCACCGGCAGCGCGCCCGGCTCGGCTTCCGTTTCGAAGTAGTTTCGGAAGCCACTGAGGTACTGGCGTTCGTCCTGCGGCATGATCGTCATCTCCTCCTGTATGAACGGGAGCCGTGACGGCTCGTGCCGGCATCGTAACGCCATTTAGTTTTGAGCGAAACTACCTTGCAGGGACCGTCTTATCCCTCAGCCCATCCAGGAGGAGGCCGATGGTCTCGCGTTCCGTGTGCGAGAGGTGGGCGAGCAGGCGGTCCGGACGGGCGTTCTCGATCTCGCCGAGGCGCTTCAGGCACGCGGTCCCGGCCTCTGTCAGGGCCAGGTGTACGACCCTGCGGTCGTCCGGATGCGGCTGGCGGGTGACCAGCCCGCGCTCGCGCAGCCGGGCAACCGCCCGCGTGACACGCGGGCGCTCCAGGCCGGCGCGTTCGGCCACGGTGCCGGCGGACACAGGGCCGTGGACATCGAGGGCGGCGAGCACCCGCCAGTCGGCGAGGCGGATGCCGGCGGTCTGGCGGCATGCGCGGTCCAGCGCCTGCTGGATACCGTCGGCGAGGGTGCACAGGGGGCCGGGGAGGGCGTTGGAGGCTGGCGCGGAAGGGGTCACGAGGGACATGGCGGCACCTGGGGTTGCTTGACTTTAATTTTGACTGAAACTACTTTGCCGAACGCTAATCGGCCGTCCCCGTGGTCGGCTATGATCGATATCAAATGCCCGACGAACACCCCGCCAGGGGATGAGGAGGCAACATGAAGCTGGCTTCGCTCAAGCGTGGGCGCGACGGCGCCCTGGTCGTGGTCTCCCGCGACCTCTCCCGCGCCGTCGAGGCGGCCGACGTGGCGCCCACGCTGCAGGCCGCGCTGGACGACTGGACGGCCGCGGCACCGGCACTCCAGGCCCTCTACGAGCGGCTGAACGCGGGCAGCGCGGAGGGCGCGTTCGACCTCGACATGGCTGCGCTGGCCTCGCCGCTGCCCCGGGCCTACCAGTGGGCCGACGGCAGCGCGTACGTGAACCACGTGGAGCTCGTGCGCAAGGCCCGCGGTGCGGAGATGCCGGAGAGCTTCTGGGAGGATCCGCTCATGTACCAGGGCGGCTCCGACTCCTTCGTCGGCCCGCGGGACCCGATCATTGCCGGCAGCGAAGAGTGGGGCATCGATTTCGAGGCGGAGATGGCGGTGGTCACCGACGACGTGCCCATGGGCACCACGCCGGAGGCGGCGGCGTCGCATATCAAGCTGCTGATGCTCGTCAACGACGTCTCCCTGCGCAATCTCATTCCCGGTGAGCTTGCCAAGGGCTTCGGCTTCTTCCAGTCCAAGCCGGCGAGCGCGTTCTCCCCGGTGGCGGTGACCCCGGACGAGCTCGGCGATGCCTGGGACGGCACCAGGGCGCACCTGCCCATGGTCGTTCACCTCAACGGCGAGCTCTTCGGCCGGCCCAACACCGGCGTGGACATGACCTTCGATTTCGCGCGCCTGGTCTCCCACGTCACCAAGACCCGGGAGATGGAGGCAGGCAGCATCGTCGGCTCAGGCACGATCTCCAACTACGATCGCAGCCAGGGCTCGTGCTGCCTGGCGGAGCGGCGCATGCTCGAGAAGCTGGACGCCGGCGAGCCGAGCACGCCGTTCATGTCCTTCGGCGACCGCGTGCGCATCGAGATGTTCGACGCGGCGGGCGAGAGCATCTTCGGCGCCATCGACCAGCAGGTCGAGGAGTTCCGCGGCTGATGCGCCTCTACGACTATTTCCGCTCCACTGCCGCCTACCGGGTGCGCATTGCGCTCAACCTCAAGGGCCTGGCCTACGAGTCGGTGGCGGTGAACCTGCGTGACGGCGAGCAGCGGGGTGGGTCATACGATGCGGTCAACGCCCAGCACCTGGTGCCGACCCTCGAGCACGACGGCCGGCGGCTGACCCAGTCGCTGGCGATCTGCGAGTACCTCGGGGAGATCGCTCCTGAGCCGGCGCTGCTTCCCGATGATGCCGCCGGGCGCGCGCGGGTGCGGGCGATCGCCCAGGTCGTCGCCTGCGACATCCACCCGGTGAACAACCTGCGGGTGCTGAAGTACCTCACCGGCGAGCTCGGCGTGAGCGACGGCGACAAGCTCGGCTGGTACCGCCACTGGGTCCACGAGGGCTTCACCGCGCTGGAGCGCATGCTCGCCGACGGTCCGGCCGGACCATACTGTCACGGCGACGCGGTCAGCCTGGCGGACGTCTGCCTGGTGCCGCAGGTGTTCAACGCCAACCGCTTCGAGATGGACCTCGCCGCCTATCCGCGCATCCGCGCGATCAACGAGGCGTGCCTGGCCCTGCCCGCCTTCGAACGGGCGCGCCCGGAGAATCAGCCCGATGCCATCTGAGCGCGGGCCGGCACCGGTCCGGCCGGTGCCGGCTCCCGCAGCGCGGTGAAACGCGGTACCATCCCGCCCCATGCTCGACGATGATCAGTCCCGCGTAGTCGCCCACGAGGACGGCCCGGCGGCGGTGCTCGCCGGCGCCGGCTCCGGCAAGACCCGCTGCACCACCGAGCGCGCCGTGCGCCGGCTCTGCGAGAGCGGCGTGGACGGCGAGTCCATGGTGCTGCTGACCTTCACCAACAAGGCGGCGGGCGAGATGCGCGAGCGTATCCGCGAGCGCCTGCCCGACGGCATCGCGCTGCCCTGGATCGGCACCTTCCACAGCTACGGTAATGCGCTGCTGCGCCGCTGGGGGCGTCACATCGGCGTGCCCGGCAACGCCACCCTCATGGACGCGGACGACTCCCGGCGCATGCTCGACGCGCTGCTCGCCGGCCCGTTCTCCGACCGCCAGCGCCGCCAGGAGGCGCTTCAGGCGGTGGAGGCGATCAACGCCCGGGGCCTGGATGTCACCGAGGAGGCGGACCTGGAGGGCATCGTCTCGGCCTGCGGCGAGTACGGCTTCGGGCCGGTGGCGAGCGCGCGGATGCTCGAGCGCCTGCGCCGTTTCGAGCGCGAGAAGCGCGACGCCGCCGTCATCGATTTCGCCGATCTCATCGCGCTGCCGGCGCGGCTGCTGCGCCGGCACCCGGAGGTGCGCGAGCAGGTGACCGGGGCGCTGTGCGACGTCACCGTCGATGAGGCGCAGGATACCGACGCCGCGCAGTTCCGGCTGCTGGAGCTGCTGGCGCCGCCGAGCCGAACGGTCATGCTGGTCGGTGACGACGATCAGGCGATCTACGAGTGGCGCCACGCCCGTCCGGAGAACCTGCGCACCTTCATCGAGGCGTGGTCCGCCACGGTCTACCGCCTGGAGCGCAACTACCGCTCCACGCCGGCGATTGTCGGCGGCGGGGCCTCGCTGGTGCGCCACAACACCGCGCGCCTGGACAAGTCCCCGTACGCGGTGCGCGCGGCCCCCGAGGGGGACGGCGTTCAGCTCGTGCACTACGACGCGGCGGAGGCCATGGCCGAAGGCGTCGCCGAGCGCCTGGAGCGGGCGATCCGCGACGGTACCGCCGCGGACCGACTCGCCGTGCTCTACCGCAAGAACCGCATGGCCCGGATCCTGGAGACCGCGCTGCTGCGCCGTGCGGTGCCCTACCGGGTGAAGGCGGGCACCGATCTGCTCGGCTACGCCGATGTGCGCATGATGCTCGCGGCGGGCCGGCTCGCGGCCAACCGCCGGGACATCCGTGCGCTCTCGCGGCTCGCCGAGCTGGTGCCCGGGCTCGGGGCCCGGGGCGTGAGCCGGCTGCTCTCCGGCGGGGGCGATCCCTTCGCCGCAGCCGGCGCGCTCTCGCCCCGGGCCTCGGAAGGGCTCGACGCCCTGCGCCGGGCGCTGGACGACCTCCACGCCCGCGGCCCGGGCGGGCTGTTCGAGTGGTGTCGCCAGACCCCCATGATCAACGACTGGCTCCTCCGCCGGGCCCGGCGCGGTGGCCGCGGCGAGGGTGGTGAGGGCGATCCCGAGCGCGCCCTGCGGCCCATCCTCGGGCGCCTGCGGGCGATACAGGGGGCCGTGCGCCGGCGCCTGGATGCCCTGCCGGCCGGTGCGGACCGTGCCGCCCAGTGGGCCAGCGCGCTGGAGGTGGTCAGTGCCGGTACCGACGAGGCCGAGGAGGGCGGGCGCGTGACCCTGTGCACCGTTCACGCCGCCAAGGGGCTGGAGTGGCCCGAGGTGCACCTGTTCGGTTTCTCCGAGGGGCTCATGCCCATGGAGCGCGAGGGCGTGGTCGAGAACCTCCCCGAGGAGCGGCGCCTGGGCTACGTGGCGATCACCCGGGCCCAGGACCGGTTGATCCTCCACCACGCCGACCGCGTGGACATGGGCGGCGGCGAGGGTCCGCGGCGGCTGGCGGTCTCGCGGTTCCTGGAGGAGGTGCGTGCGGGCCAGCCGGTTACCCTGGTGGACCGCCGGCGCGGAGCGGCCGGTGGCGGCGAGGCGGACGCCGGCCAGGCCCGGGACTGGCTCGCGGAGATGCGCCGGGCGCTCGGGTAGGGTGTGGTGAGGGGCCGGTATCTCGCCCGTAACTTGACATGCCGGGCGATCCTTCGTTAACTATCGGACATGTTTATGGATCAGCCCCGGCACCTTCTGACCTCCCGCCTGCCGTCCCGGCTCCTGCCCGGGCTGCTCCCGCTGCGCCTTGCGCGCAGCTAATCAGACCCCACACAACACCCAGTTCACCGTTCAACAGCCACCCGCCGGGCGAGGCGGGGTAACAGCGGATAGTTGCGAGGAGCGAGCATCCATGCCGCGCAGCGAGCAACCGATCAACCGACGACTGATCAGCGGTCGGCGGGCCATGGAAACGTGGCAGCCCGCCGGCCGTGACATCGCCACAGGCCCGCGATTGCGCCGATAGAACATGGAGAATTGAGCGATGTTGTCCGATCCGTCGAAGAAATACCGTCCCTACCGTCCCATCCAGCTCACCGACCGTACCTGGCCGGATGCGACCATCGATGTGCCGCCTGTGTGGATGAGCACCGACCTGCGCGACGGCAACCAGGCGCTGTTCGAGCCGATGGGCGTGGAGACCAAGCTGGAGATGTTCCATATGCTGGTCTCCGTGGGCATCAAGGAGATCGAGGTGGGCTTCCCCTCGGCCTCGGAGACCGACTACACCGTCGTGCGCCGGCTCATCGAGGAGGACATGATCCCCGATGACGTGCGCATCGAGGTGCTCACCCAGGCGCGCGACCACCTCATCGAGAAGACCTTCGAGTCGCTGCGTGGTGCCAAACGCGCCATCGTGCACCTCTACAACGCCACCTCTCCGGCCTTCCGCGAGCTGGTCTTCCACCTCGACCGCGACGGCAGCCGCGAGGTCGCGGTCAATGGGGCGCGGCTGATCCGCAAGCTCGCCGAGGAGAACCCGGAGACCGAGTGGATGTTCCAGTACAGCCCGGAGACGTTCTCCGCGACGGAGCTGGACTTCGCCCACGAGGTGGTGGACGCGGTCACCGAGGTTTGGGAGGCGTCGGCGGACCGGCCGGTGATCGTCAATCTGCCGGCGACGGTGGAGATGTCCATGCCCAACGTCTTCGCCGACCAGATCGAGTGGATGCATCGCAACCTCGCCCGGCGCGAGGGCATCGTGCTCAGCGTCCATCCGCATAACGACCGGGGCACCGCCATCGCCGCGGCGGAGTTCGCCGTCATGGCCGGGGCGGACCGCGTCGAGGGCTGCCTGTTCGGCAACGGCGAGCGCACCGGCAACGTCGACCTCGTCACCCTCGCGCTCAACCTCTACACCCAGGGTGTGCATCCCGGGCTCGACTTCTCGCGCATCAACGACGTCGCACGGACGGTGGAGCAGTGCACCCAGCTCCCCATCCATCCGCGCCATCCTTACGTCGGCGACCTGGTGTTCACGGCGTTCTCGGGCTCGCACCAGGACGCGATCAAGAAGGGGTTCGCCGCCCAGGAGCCGGAGGCGCCCTGGCGGGTGCCGTACCTGCCCATCGACCCCCGGGACCTGGGCCGGACGTACGAGTCGGTCATCCGCGTCAACAGCCAGTCCGGCAAGGGCGGGGTGGCCTACCTGCTCGAGCGCGACTATGACCTCACCATGCCGCGGCGCATGCAGGTCGAGTTCAGCAACGCGATCCAGCGCGTCACCGACAGTACCGGTGCCGAGATCCGTGCCGACGAGATGTGGGAGATCTTCCGCCGGGAATACCTCGAACTCGATCACCCCATCGACTACGTCAGCCAGAGCCTGTTCGACGTGGACGGCCGCCAGGGCGTGCGGCTCAAGGTCCGCGAGAACGGCCGCGAGGAGGTGCTTACCGGTGTCGGCAACGGGCCCATCGACGCCCTGCTCGCCGCGCTGGACGCGGACGTGCGTGTCCAGCACTACGAGGAGCACTCTATGGGCCGGGGGTCGGACGCCCGGGCGGTGTGCTTCGTGGAGCTCTCCTGCGAGGGGGTGGCGGGGGATGTCTTCGGTGTCGGTATCGACGGCAACATCGTCAGCGCCTCGATCAAGGCCGTGATCAGCGGTATCAACCGGGTCTGGGCGCGGTTGCCCGAGGACCGGCGGAACGGCCTGATCGGCCGGGGCGACGGCAGCCAGCGCTTCGCCTGAGCCGGTGACGCCGGGGCATCGGCGGCCGCCCGTGGGCGGCCGCTACCAGTTGCGCTGCATCGCGAGAAAGGTCAGCGAGGCGGACCACGTCACCAGCGCCAGCCCGGTGATCGCCTCCGTGCCCACGAGCAGCCGGATCGGGCCCTGCGGGGTGATGTCGCCGAAGCCCAGGGTGGTGTAGGTGACGGCCGAGAAATAGACATGGTCGAGCAGCCCCTGCAGGGGCAGTCCCACCAGTTTGCCCGTGCCGTCGAGCTCGAGTAGCAGCGAATAGCCGGCGCCGAAGATCCAGATCTCGATCACGTGGGCGCCGAGCAGGCCGAGGATGATCACCACCATGCGCCGGTGGCCGTGGCGGGCCAGGCTCTGGCCGACGAGGAAGCGCCAGCCCACCTGCAGGCACTGGTAGTGGATGACCACGCAGATGCCCACCAGGAGCGCCGTTACCACGGCCATGAACCAGTGGGTCGGGCTGGTCAGGGCGTCGATGAAGGGGGAGGTCGGGTGTTCCACGTGCGTATCGGGTCCGCGTCGATCCGGGCGTTCGTTGTCCGGCCGTTAGTATCGTTGCCGCCGGGCCCGGCTGTCACCGGCCGCGGCGGTATGGTTCCGGTGCGCGTCCGGGCGGCGGCCGCGGGCGCGTCTCCCGGGGGATCCCGCCCGCGCCTGTGTGGGGCGGATCGCGTAAACTTGCGTCCGCACCCCGGGCCCTGCCAAAGTTATGCGCTCAGTGCGTGCGGCACCTCAGTGTGCCTCCGCGGTCAGGGCCTGCCAACGAACTCAAGCAATGGAGAACGTTAGAGTGTCTGCCGCTAACGAATCAGCGAACGCCTCGGCCAGTGGGTCGGGATTCTGGCTTTTCGCGAGTAACTTCTTCAAGCACCCCGCGATGCTCGGATCCATCATCCCGAGCTCCCGTCACCTCATCGACAAGCTGCTCGCGCCCGTGGAGTGGTCCCGCGCGAAGCGCGTCGTGGAGTACGGGCCCGGCGTCGCGACGTTCACCCGCGCCCTGCTCGAGCGTATGCCCGAGGACGGCGAGCTGCTGGTCATGGAGCTCAACCGTGACTTTGCCGATTACGTGAGGGAGCGCGTTCAGGATCCGCGGCTCACCATCGCCCATGCCTCTGCGGCGAGTCTCGATGAGTGGACCGAGCAGCTCGGATGGGACGGGGTGGACTATATCGTCTCCGGTATCCCGTTCAGCACCATGCCCGCGGACACCCGTGACGAGATCCTGGAGACGACCCGTAACGGGCTCGCCGAGACCGGCGAGTTCCTGGTCTTCCAGTTCTCGAACGCGGTCTTCCCGTTCCTCAAGGATACCTTCCCGCGGGTGGACAAGGAGTTCGAGGTGCGCAACATCCCGCCGGCGCACTGCTACCGCTGCCGCGTGGCCGCGGAGTAACCCTGCCGATACCGGACGGGCCGTGCGCCCAGCGGCCCGTCACGATTCCCCGCACGCTGGAAACGGACACAAAAAAGCCCGCTTGCCGCGGGCCCAATTCTATTTTTGCTTTGGTAGCCTCTCCCCCCCTTGGCCGACGGCCCGGTCTTTCGCCGGGCTTCGCCTTCAAGGTTGACGTTGATATTACCGGACGTGGCAGGTGACGCAAGCATGAGTTGTGACGCGATGCACCATTTTCGTGGGGAAATCAGCTGAATTGATCGTGAATGGGTGTTCACATCTGCCCGGTTTTGTGTATACTGCAATGCAACAGCGGTTTTGATCTCTCCTCCTCTTGGCCGACCTCATTCAGGTCGGCTTTTTTTTTGTCCGTCCACAATGAGTGCACCGGGTTGGGTTATCTGTGAACTGCGGTCAAACCCCTTGTGACTGACTGTCTGTTCATGTTGCGGCGCAATGCTGTATACTCGGTCTCAGCTAGAATTTTCAATCTCTCCTCCTCCTTGGCCGACCACTTGGGTCGGCTTTTTTTTGTCCGGTACTTTCATCCCGGCCCGGTCGTTTGCGCCCGGCACCACGGAAGCCGCGCCTGGGCCGGCTGGCATGACCATCACGGGGTGGCGGCTGTGTCCGCGGTGCCTGTCGCCAAGGTGAGGGTGGCGCACCCCGGCGGCGTGCGATCCCTACATGCGCCCGCTCCCCAGGCGCTGTAGCCCTACGACTGCCGTGCCGGCCCCGGTGTTTGTCGGCTGCCTCCGGGCAATCGCTTTACCGTCGAAGCGCGCCCCAGATAGGTCGTGCACCGTCAGGTGTGCGACGCCTGGATGGTTTCGCGGGGATGTCGCACACGGCCCGGGGCCGTGCACGACCTACCGGAGGCTGGCCGTGTACCCAGCGCATGCGATGACTGGTTCGGCCGCGGATCGGGCATGCCGCCGCGCTGCTTCCCTCGGGTTGGCCGAGCCTGGCGGCCAACATCGACGGCGCGCGCCCGCCGGGCGGGCGGGATGTCGGCTGCCGAGCGCGGCCGACCTTACGGGAAACGGCGCCCCGGCAAACCACCGGCGATCTCGGGTAGGTCGTGCGCCGAAGGCGTGCGACGTCTCAGCCCAGTCCCAGCGCCCGGGGCAGTCCCAGCGCGATCACGGGAAAGGCCAGCAACAGCGCCAAACGCAGGACATCGGCGAGGATGAACGGGATGATCCCGGTCATGATCCGCGGCAGTGAGAGCCGCTCGTCCGCGGCCTGGATCACGAACAGGTTCATGCCGATGGGCGGGGTGATCAGGCCGAGTTCGATGACCGTGACCAGCACCACGCCGAACCACACCGGGTCGTAGCCGAGGTGGGTCACCACCGGGAAGACGAAGGGCACGGTCAGCAGCATCATCGACAGGCTGTCCATGAAGCAGCCCAGCAGCAGGTAGAACAGCAGCAGGACCACCATGACCCCCCAGGCGGGCCAGTCCAGTGCGGCCACCGTGCTCACCAGGAACTGCGGCAGGTTGCTGGACTCGATGAAGAAGTTGAAGAGCGCGGCGCCGATGAGGATAAAGAAGATCATCCCGCTGGTGACCGCGGCCTCGCGAATCCCGCCGAGCAGCACTTCCCGCGTGAGGCGCCCGCGCAGGGCGGCAAACACGAACGCACCTGCCGCGCCCACCGCTGCCGCCTCGGTCGGCGAGAACAGGCCTGCATAGATCCCGCCGATCACCACCACGAACAGCAGCACGACGTCCCAGGTGCGCCCCAGTGCCCGCAGCCGGCCGGCGGTGTCCCGGCGCTCCCCCGCGGGGCCGAGCCCCGGGTTCATGCGGGTGCGCACGCGCACCGCGAGCATGTAGAGCGCAGTGCCGAGCAGCCCGGGGAACAGGGCGGCGGCGAACAGCGCGCCGATGGACTCGCGGGTGAGCAGGGCGTAGATCACCAGGATGATACTCGGCGGGATCAGTACGCCCAGCGTGCCGCCAGCGGCCACGGAGGCGGCGGCCAGGGAGTCCGCATAGCCCTTGCGCCGCATCTCCGGCAGGGCGACGCGGGACATCGTCGCCGCGGTCGCGAGGCTGGAGCCGCAGATCGCCCCGAAGCCGGCGCAGGCGCCGATAGTCGCAAGGGCCAGGCCGCCGCGCACGTGGCCGACGAAGGCATAGATACCGTCGTATAGGTTGCGCGAGAGCCCGGCGTGGGCGGCGAACACCCCCATGAAGATGAACAGCGGCACCACCGACAGGCCGTAGGGATGGACCGCGCCGAACGGCAGCGTGCCGAGCATGAATCGTACCGCCGGCCAGCCGGCCAGCGGGATAGCACCGACCACGCCGACCAGGCCCATGGCCACGGCGACGGGCACGCGCAGGGCGATGAGCACGAGGGCGGCGGCGAAACCGGCGATGCCGGCTAGCTCTGCGGGCATGGGCGGGCTCCGGTCACGGCGCCACGCCGGCCGCGGCGTGCACGAGCCGGCGCAGTGCCTCGGCGAGTGTGGCGACGAGCGAGAGCAGACAACCCACCAGCAGGGCGCTCCAGTACCAGATCATCGGTATGCCGATGGTCTGGGAGGAATCCCCGTAGCGCAGGGCGAGCACGGCCTGGTCGAGGCCGTAGCGCCCGAGCAGGGCCACGAGCGCCGCGCCGGCGAGTGCGGCCATCGCGTCGAGGCCGGCGCGGGCGCGCTCCGGCAGCCAGTCCGTCGCCGCGGTGATGCCGACATGGGCGTTACGGATAAACGTGTAGGGGATGGCGAGAAACGCCATCGTCATCACGCACAGCTGGGTGATGTCCACCAGGCCGGTCAGCGAATGGTTGAGCAGCGCGCGGGCGAGGATGTCGCCCACCACCATGACGATCGCGAGCCCAAGCACCGCCACCCCGGCGGTCGCCGCCCAGGCCAGCACCCGCTCGACGGCGGCGTGCAGGCCCGCGGCAAACCGGGCGCTACGAGGACGAGTCACTGTACTCCCGCACCAGCTCCCGGGCGCGTTGGTAGATCGCCGGCGCGTTCTCCACGCCGTTGTCCTGCAGCGTCTCCAGGCGGTCCTGGATCATGGGCTGGAGCTGCTTGCGCCAGCGCGCGCGCTCGGCGTCGCTCACCGGGATGATCTCGTGGCCGCGGGCCACCGCGTCCTTGCGCCCGGCGCGGTCCCATTTGTCCCACCAGTCGCCGAACCGGGCCTCCAGGGTCTCGCCGGAGAGCTCGTCGATGGCGTTCTGGACCGACTCGGGCAGGCTGTCGAAGCGCCGCTGGCTCATCACGAAGTAGAACGACACCGTGTAGGCCCGCGCGTCCGTGTGGTACTGGAGGACCTCATTCAGCCGGAAGGCGCCCACCGCGTCCCAGGTGAACAGGGTGCCGTCGAGCGTGCCCTTCTGCAGGTTCTCGTAGACCTGGCTCGGGGGCATGCCCACCGGGCTGGCACCGAGGTATTCCAGCATCGCCGAGACCGCAGGGCTCGGCGTGCGCAGACGCAGGCCCTTCAGGTCCTCGAGCTTGCGCACCGGCGTGTCCGTGGTATGGATCAGCCCGGCGTTGTGGGCATGCAGCGCGAGGACCTTGAGCCCGTCGTACTCGTCGCCGAAACGACCCTCCTGGTAGAGCTGCCAGAGGACCCGCGAGGCGGTGCCGGCGTCCTCGACGAGGAACGGCATCTCGATCACCGAGGTGGCCGGGAAACGCCCCCGCGGCAGGCCGCTCAGGCCGTGGGCGATGTCCACCACGCCGGCGCGCACCTGGTCGAGCTGGCGGGTGATGTCGCCGAAGGCGGTGTTGCCGGGATAGATGGTGACCTTCACCCGGCCGTCGGTACGCTCCTCCAGCGCCCGTGCCCACGGCTCGATGAAATCGGTGTGAATGCCGTGGGACGGCGGCAGATAGTGGCTCAGCTTGAGCTCGATGGTCTGCTGCGCTGCGGCGGCGGAGGCCGTGAGCAGACCCGCCGTGGCGACGCCCGTGATCAGGGCGCGTGCGAGGATTCCCCTGAGCATGACTCTCCTCCTGCGTGCGGGGTTATTCGAGTACTTATGCCGGAAATCCTACGCGGTTTCGTTTCGATGGAAAATATCCATTCACGACGACGACTCGCGCATCCGTGCCACCTGCTCCTGTAGCCGGTCGAGCAGGCGCTCGAGCTCTATGCGGTCGTTCTCGTCGAGGCCGGCGAGCAGCTCGCGCTCCCACGCCTGGGCGAGGGGGGCGATACGCTCGTAGGTCGCGCGTCCGCCGGCGCTCATTCGGATCACGGCGACGCGCTGATCGTGGGCGTCGCTCTCGCGCTCGATGAGCCCGTTGCGGGTCATGCGTTGCAGCGCGCGGCTCACCCGGGGCTTGTCCATGTTGGTGCGCTCGCTGAGCACCCCCGCCGAAAGCGGCTGCTCACGGGCAAGGTGGGCGAGCACCCGCCACTCGGGGATCGATATCCCGAAGCGGGACTGATAGGTGCCGGCCAGAGAACGGCTCATCCAATCCGCCAGCACCGCCATGCGGTAGGGGATGAATCGCTCGATTTCCAGCTCCTCGGCCGGGGGCTGATGATCTCGTGCTGGCTGTTCGTCCATGCCGGGGATGTTGCAGTACGCCGTCCCGATCGGCAACCGCGGCGGCATGACCTGGCTGCCCACCTATGACTGACGGATGAATCACTTGTGATGCTGCGTTGCAGCACAAGGCGTTATAATGCGCTCAATATTTCGGCTCAGGGAGTATCAACAATGCACAACCGACAGTGGTTCCTCATGCTCGGTCTCAATGCAGACGGCGAGCGCCGGGTATACAAGGCGCGTCTCGAGGACCGCATCCAGGCCGAGCAGCTCGCCGAGCGGCTCGAGTTCGACGACGCCGCGACCATCCTCGACGAGGCCGCCGTCTCCCGGATCGGACGCTACGGCTACGGCTTTCAGCTGGTCTTCCAGATCGCCCCGGAGATCAGCCCCGCAGACTACGGCCTCGGCGAGTCGGAGACCCGACAGGCGGCCTGATTGCCTGTCGTCGTGCCGGCGCGTGGACTGTCCCGCGCCGGTGTGCCGTGCTAGTTTGCCTGCCAGGTTCACTGTGAGGCAGGCGGCATGGCACGGGTGCTGATCGCCGACGACCACCCGCTCATGCGGGATGCGTTGCGTCCCGTGCTGCGGGATCTTTTCGGTAGTGATGTAACGATTCGCGACGCGGACAGCGTGGAGGCGAGCCTCTCCGCGCTGGATGCGGAGTCGTTCGACCTTATCCTCTTCGACCTGTGCATGCCCGGTGGCGGCGATGCCGCGGCGCTGATGGCCGCACGCGAGCGTGCCGCCGCCGCGCCGGTGGTGGTGGTCTCCCACCGCGAGGACGCCACGGTGGTGCGTCAGAGCATCGCCGCCGGTGCCGCGGGCTTCATCCCCAAGTCCCTGAACACCACGCTCATACGCAGCGCGTTGCAGCTCGTGATCGACGGCGGGCAGTACTTCCCGAGCTGGGCGTTCACCGAGCGTGAGGCGGCCCCGGTGGCCGGTGAGCGTGACCTCAGTGCGCTGACCCGGCGCCAGCGAACCGTGCTCCGGTTGCTCGGCGAGGGGCAGTCCAACCGCCAGATCGCCGAACAGCTCCACCTCAGCGAGTGGACGGTGAAGGCCCACGTGAGTGCGGTGCTGCGCAAGCTGGGTGTCAGCACCCGGGTCGAGGCCGCGCTGATCGGGCGCGAGCTGGCCTGATCCGCGCGGGGGCGTTACCCGCCCGCCTGGAGCAGTCCGCGCAGCCGTGCCGTGTCCACGGGCTTGTGGAGCAGTCCCACCCCCAGCTCCCGGCACTGGTGCGTCAGCCATTCCCCGCGTTCGCTGGTGATGATGATCGTGTGCAGTCCCGGCTGCCCGGCGCGCAGCCGGGCGGCGAGCTCGAGGCCGTTCTCGCCGGCGCCGCCGAGGTGGTAGTCGATCAGGGCCGTTGTCGTGGCTTCCGGGGCCCGCTCGGGTGGGGCGTAGCAGGTGTGCACCCGGGCTCCCCACTGGCGCAGCAGCGTCGCTATGCCGAGCATCACCGCCTGGTCGTTCTCCACCACCAGCACCTCCTCGCCGGCGAGATCCCGGGCATGGGTGCGGGTGTCCGCGCGCTGGCCGGATTCCCGCGCCCGTGCCGGATCGCCGGCGGGGAGGGTGAGTCCGAAGCCCGAGCCGTGGCCGGGGCGGGAGCGCAGCACGATACCGGCGCCGATGAGCTCGGCGATCATTCGAACGATGGTCAACCCGAGGCCGAGTCCCTGGGCCTCGCCATCACGGCCGTTGGGTAGCTGGTAGAAGCTTCGGAAGATACGCTGCCGCTCCCGTTCGGGGATGCCCGGACCGGTGTCGTAGACCCCCACCCGCCAGGCACCTCGCCGTCGGCGCGCGGTCAGCAGGATGCCGCCGTTGCGGGTGTAGCGTACGGCGTTGCCGAGGAGGTTGCGCACGGCGCGCTCCACCAGCACTGGGTCGCTGTACACGGTCGCCGGGGGGCAGCGCACGCGGCAGGTCAGGTCCGTGCTCTCGGCGTGCAGGCGGTACTCCCCGCCCAGACGGTGCAGCAGGGTGTCGAGCCGGAAATGCGTCGGCTGGGGCTGAACCACGCCGGAGTCGAGCTTGGCGATGTCGATGAGGCTGCCGAGGAGGCTCTCCATGGTCTCCAGTGTCGCCTGGCCGCTGGCGGCGAGGTCGAGGACCTCGTCGTCGTCGGCGCTGTCGGCGATGGCCTGCAGCAGCAGCCGTGCCGCGGTCAGGGGCTGCTGCAGGTCGTGGCTCACCGCGGTCAGGAAGTTCGACTTGTTGGCGCTGGCGCGTTCGGCACGGGCCTTGGCGCGCTGGAGCTCGTCCTCGGCGGAGCGCCGCCGGGCGATCTCGTCCATGAGTCGCCGGTTGGCCTCGACGAGCTCGGCGGTGCGGGCCTTGACCGTTTCCTCCAGCACCGCCGCGGTCTCGAACAGGGCGTAGTCGCCGCCGCGGCTGCCCTGGTCCTGCTCGGCGCGTTCCATGAGCACGTCCACCATGCGCTGCAGGCGCTCGTTCTCGCTGCGTAGCTGCTCGATCTCCGCGGTCCCGGCGTGTTGCGTGTCAGTCATGACCCAGGGCGATCCCCGTGAACGTCTGGTTGAGGTGCATGCGCTCGAACTGCTCGCCGTACGTGGCCATGCCGCAGACGCCGAAGCGCGCGAGCAGTCCGTTCATGGCGGTTTCCAGTCCCTTGTGCTCGATCTCCCGGTGGCGCAGGGCGCAGTCGAAGGCGAGGGTAGAGGCGATGCCGCCGAGGTCGTCCGCCATCGTCTCGAAGCGATGCTGCAGGTCGGCGGCGAGGTCCCCCGCCATTGCGACGCGCAGCACGATCCCCTGATCGACGGCGCAGGTGAACGCCAGTCCTTCGCCGGGATCGGTGGAGACGAGACGTACCGAACGGATGTAGTAGGAATCGCCGACCTTCACCGCCGGTGGGCTGTTGGCGAGCACGGCGGGGGTGAGCAGCTCCGGCGCGGTGCCGATGGCGCGGGCGTATTCGTGCGCTGCGGGACGACCGTTGAGCTCCAGCACCACCCGCCGGTCCGGGTCGGCACGGGTGACCAGCAGCCGCTGCGGACCGGGGGTGAAGTGGTGCGTGGAGAACGCGCGGAAAGCCCGGCGGGGGCGCAGGAGGACGAGCACCGCGGCGTTGTCGCGGCCACGGCCCTCGTGCCAGATGCGCCCGGAGCGCTCGCGGAAGTGGTCTCCGGCGGACCCCCCGACCAGCCGCAGATTGCCCAGCCCCTGTGCGATGGACGCCACCAGGCGTTCCTCGCACTGGGCCATCCCGTCCACCAGCAGCAGCGCAAAGGTGTCCTCCGGGCCCGGCGGTTCGCCGGTGAGGCGGTGCATCTCGCTCTTCAGCCAGTTCGCCGCCTGGAAGCCGCGGGAGAAGTCCATCCGGTCGACGTCCTCCAGCGTTGCCGTGACTACCTCGGTTTCCGAAGGGAATGCCGCGGCGCTGATGCCGTGGCGCCGATAGCCCGACGGTCCAAGCACCGCGGAGCCCACGGTCCCCAGCACCCGTGCCCCCGGGCGGTGGCCCGCCAGCCGCTCGCTCACCGCCTCCAGCGGGTAGTCGCCGGAGCACCAGAGCAGGATCAGCGAACGCGTCTCGGCGCCGAGGCCGCGGTCGATCTCCGCGGCAGCGCGTCCGGGATCGTCGAGGGTGCTGTCCACGCGGCGAATCGCGGCGCCGTGCCGGCCCGGTGTCGCTGACAACCGGCGTGGTTGCTGCATCTGCTCTCCTCCCCGCCGCCATCCGGGTCCCTTACCCGGGGATCGTAGCAGCATACACCGGCGCACCGTGCTCGCCCGGGGGATGACGCGACGCCCGCCGTATTCCGGCGGTTCCTAACACTTTCGGGCTATGGGGCGGGGTGAAAAATGCTGCGAGGGGGCAATACAGAAGCTCCCGGTACCCTCCTAGGATTTGTTAACGCGCAATGACAACGATCAACGAAATACCGAGGAGGGAGGTCATGCCGCGTCGAATTACCCCCCAGGCGCCGTTTGCCCTGTGCACGGCTGCCGCGCTTGCGCTGGCGTCGGCGAACGCCGCCGCCTACGAGGTCTACAGCGGTGAGGACGGGTCCAGCCTGAGCCTCGACGCCGAGCTCGGCGTCGGCTATTTCTCCAGCCAGCAGGACTACTCGGGACAGGGCCGGGATGAGGTCAACTGGACCGAGGGCTATTTCAAGGCGGGCGTATCCGGCGAGCGGGTGCTCGGTAACGGGGCGAGCGTCTACGGTGCGCTCAACGGGCTTGCCTCGACCACCGACGGCGACGGCGACGCCGGCGGCTTCAGCACCGGTGACGAGAGCGAGTTCGACGTCGAGGACGCCTACGTCGGCTGGCGTTCCGGCTCGCTCATCGGCGGCGTGGACGATGCGGTGGACCTGTCCGTCGGCAGCCAGTCGTTCACGGTCGGCGACGGCTGGCTGATCAATGGCGATGCGCTCAATTTCGGCGAGGGCTTCGGCGACTCCCTGAGCCGCGGCGGCGCCTACTGGCTCGCACCGCGCCATGCCTTCCGCCGCACCGCCATCGCCCGCTTCGAGACGGGCACGCCCTGGCGCGGCGATGCCTTCTATCTGGGCTCGGACAACGACGCCCAGGGCGACACCGAGCTCGCCGGCCTCAATGTCGAATACAACGACGAGGGCTGGGGCACGCTCGGGGCCACCTATCTGCATGTGCTTGACGTCGACGAGGACGACCTCGGCGGCGCCTACGCCTCCCGCGACGGACTGAATACCGTCAGCCTGCGCGGCAACAGCAGCCTCGGCATCGAGAACGCGGACTTCCGCTTCGAGGCCACCCTGCAGCGGGGCAGCCCCGCGAACGCGGCCGACGTGAAGGCCCACGCATGGTATGTCGAGGGCAGCTACCAGTTCGCGGACGTGTGGCTCGCCCCCAAGCTGACCTACCGCTTCAGCAGCTTCTCCGGCGACGACCCGGACACCGCCGACAACGAGGCCTTCGACCCGCTGTTCTACGGCTTCAGCCGCGGTTACGGGACGTGGTTCCAGGGTGAGGTCGCGGGCAACTACACGGGGCCGTTCAACTCCAACACCGACGTGCAGCATGTGGGGCTGTATCTCCACCCGCACGAGCGTGTGCGCCTCGGTGCGCTGTATTTCGACTTCAACACCCGCGAGACCGCGCCGGGGATGAGCGACGACTACGCCCAGGAGCTGGACGTGTTCATGGAGTACGCGGCCACAGAGCGGCTGTTCATCTCGCCGGTGTACTCGCGCTTCAACCCGGGGGATGGCTTCTCCGGCCCCGACGAGACCAACAATTACTTCCAGGTCATCGCGATCTGGAACTTCTGAGCCAGAGGACGAGAGGCAGGCAATGACGCAAGCGGCAGAGCAGCAATCCGTATTCGCCGGGGTCTCCGCGGCGGCCCGGGCGTTCGTCGAGCGCGAGCACGGACACTACATCGGCGGCGAATGGGTCGGCGCCTCCGGCGGCGAGCGCCTGCCGGTGCACGACCCGGCGACGGGGGCCGTCATGACCCACGTCGCCGGCGGCCAGGGAGCCGATGTTGACCGCGCCGTCAACGCGGCGCGGCGCGCCTTCGAGGACGCCGAATGGTCGCGTATGCGGCCGGTGGACCGGGAACGCCTCCTGTTCCGGCTGGCGGACGCCATCGAGGTGCACGCCGACGAGCTCGCGGAGATCGAGAGCCTGGACCAGGGCAAGGCCGTGGGGATGGCCCGTAACCTGGACCTGACCATGGCCGTGGACTTCGTGCGCTACATGGCGGGCTGGGCCACCAAGATCGACGGACGAAGTGTCGAGCCCTCGGTGCCCTACCTCCCGGATCAGCGCTTCACCGGCTGGACCCGCAAGGAGCCGGTGGGCGTGGTGGGGGCGATCGTGCCCTGGAACTTCCCGATCCTGATGGCCGTGTGGAAGCTCGCCCCGGCGGTCGCCACCGGCTGCACCGCGGTGCTCAAGCCCGCCGAGGAGACGCCGCTGTCCGCGCTGCGCCTCGCCGAGCTGGCCGAGTCCGTAGGGGTGCCGGCCGGGGTGATCAACGTGGTCACCGGCGAGGGGCATACCGCGGGTGCGGCGCTATCCGGCCATCCGGGGATCGACAAGGTCGCGTTCACCGGCTCCACCGAGGTCGGCAAGCTCATCGGCAAGGCCGCCATGGACAACATGACCCGCGTGTCCCTGGAGCTCGGGGGCAAGTCGCCGGTGGTCGTGCTCGACGACATGGACCCGGCCGCCGCCGCCCAGGGCGCGGCACAGTCGATCTTCCTCAACCACGGCCAGGTCTGCACCGCCGGCTCGCGGCTATACGTCCACAGTCGCCAGTACGATGCGGTGGTCGACGGTCTCGCCGATATTGCCGGCGGCATGCGCCTGGGGTCCGGACGTGACCCCGAGGCCCAGATGGGGCCGCTGGTCTCCCGCGAGCAGCAGCAGCGGGTGAGCGGCTACATCGACAGCGGCCGCGAGCAGGGCGCGCGGGTGGCCGCCGGCGGTCACACCCGCGAGGGCGGTTACTTCGTCGAGCCCACCATCCTCGCGGATACCAACCACGATATGCGGGTGGTGCGTGAGGAGATCTTCGGCCCGGTGCTCACCGTCATGCCCTATGACGACCTGGACGAAGTCGCGCGTCTGGCCAACGATACCCCGTACGGGCTCGGCGCGAGCATCTGGTCGAATGACCTCTCCCGGGTGCACCGCCTGATCCCGAAGATCCGCGCCGGCACCGTGTGGGTGAACTGCCACAACGTGCTGGACCCGGCGCTGCCGCTGGGCGGGTTCAAGCAGTCCGGCATCGGCCGGGAGCTCGGACGCGAGGTGGTGGACCTGTACACCGAGACCAAGACGGTAATGATGAGTATCTAGACCGTGATTCCGGCGGCGGCCGGTGCCGCCGCCACAACGTCGCGAAGCGAAGGGGGAGAAGATCCATGAAATCGCGAACCCGCCTGGCGCTGCTCATGGCCGGCGTGCTGACCGCCGGCCTGGCGAACGCGCAGCTCGAGCCCGAGCAGCTCTCCGTCGAGGAGCTGCCCGATGCCAGTCCCCACTGGGTATTCGTGGGGGACGTCAGCTTCTTCCACATGCCCGATTCCAAGGTCGTGCTCCTGAACGGCGACGCCGAGACGACCAACGAGGCGTACCTCGGGATGATGTCCACGGGCTACAACCCGGCCATCGAGGTGGCGCCGGACGGCTCCGAGCTCTATTCCGCGGAGACCTACTATTCCCGGGGCACCCGCGGCGATCGTGAGGACATCGTCACGATCTTCGACACGCACACGCTCAAGCCCGTCGGCGAGATCGACATCCCGGAGAAACGCCATTTCTCGCTGCTCCAGCCCTATGGCCTGGTCACGGCCAACGGCGGCAGCGACCTGCTGGTGTTCAACGTCACCCCCGCGACCAGCGTGAGCGTGGTCAGCCTGGAGGACCGTAAGTACCTCAACGAGATCCCGCTGCCGGGCTGCGCGTTCATGTACCCGGCGCCCGAGGGCCGGCGCTTCGGCAGCCTCTGCGCCGACGGCTCATTCGTGGTGGTGGACTACGACGGCGACGGCAAGGAGACCGACCGCAACCGCATGCAGCTCTTCGACGCGGGCACCAGCCATCTCTTCGAGAAGCCGGTGTACGTCGACGACACGCTGTACTTCGTCTCCCACGAGGGCACCGTCCACCCGGTGAACTGGAGTGGCAAGATGCCCGAGTTCGGCGATACCTGGCAGCTCGCGAGCGACAGCGAGCGCAAGGCCGGCTGGCTGCCCGGCGGCTGGCAGATGGAGGCCGGGCACTCCGGCAGTGACAGTCTTTACGTGCTCATGCACAAGGGCGGCGAGAACACCCACAAGGATCCGGGTACCGAGGTGTGGGTATACGACACCGGCTCCGGCGACCGCAGCCAGCGTATCGAGCTCAAGAACGCCGCCGTGTCGATCCAGACCACCGCCGACGACGAGCCGCTGCTGTTCGCCCTGCGTGCCGACTTCTCGGGCATGGACGTCTACGACGCTCAGTCGGGGGAGTACCTGCACGGCTATGACGGCTTTGCGGACACGCCGTTCCTTATGCGGCGGCCGTAGGAGGCCATGATGATCGATCCGGTAATCAGCGGGATCGCCAGGGGCGTGGTCGCCGTGCTGCTGCTCGCCGCCGCGGTCTACAAGCTGCGGGACACCGCCGGCTTCCGGCGCTCGATCCGGGACTATGCCCTGGTCAATGAGGCCCTGGTCCGGCCGCTCGCGTGGGTCATTCCCCTCGCGGAGGTGGCCGCCGCCGCGGCGGTGGTCTTCGAGCCCACCCGGGTCGCCGGGGCGACGCTGGCGGCGGTGCTGTTCGCGGTGTTCACCCTGGCGATCGGCGTGAACCTCGCGCGGGGCCGGCGCGACATCGACTGCGGCTGCTTCGGCCCCTCCCAGGGCCAGCAGCTCAGCGGGTGGCTGCTACCGCGCAACGTGGTGCTGGTGGCGCTCGCCGGCGTGGCGGCCCTGCCGCCGACCGGCCGCGCCCTCGGCGGGCTGGATTACTTCACTCTCGCCGCGGGCGTCGTCGCCTTCGTGCTGGTGTTCATCGTCTCGAACGTGGTGATCGGGCTGGCCCCGCAGGCGGCCGCCCTCAGGAGGAAACATGACTAACGCGCTCATCGTATCCAACGTGGCGCTCTGGCTGGCGGTTCTGGCCCTGGGCGTGCTCCTCATGGCGCTGGTGCGCCAGATCGGGGTGCTCCACGAGCGGCTCGGCCCGGCCGGGGCGCTGATGATCGACAAGGGGCCGAAGGTCGGCGAGGCCGCACCGATCCACGAGTCCCGCGACCTGGCCGGCGAGCCGGTCAAGATCGGTGGCATCCAGGCGGACCAGCGCAGCACGCTGGTGTTTTTCCTGGCGCCGAACTGTCCGGTCTGCAAGAGTCTGCTGCCGATGCTCAAGTCCGTGGCCGAGCAGGAGGCGGACTGGCTGCGCCTGGTCTTCGCCAGTGACGGCGACGAGTCGGATCACCGGGCATTCGCCGAGGCCCAGGGGCTGGGCGGCTTTCCGTACCTGGTCTCGACGGAGCTTGGCATGAGCTACCAGATCGGCAAGCTGCCCTACGCGGTGATCCTCGACAGCGAGGGGCGCATCAGCGCCAAGGGCCTGGTGAACTCCCGCGAGCACATCGAGAGCCTGTTCCACGCCAGCGAGCTGCGCCTGCCCTCGATCCAGGCCTGGCTCGAGCGCCAGAAGCAGGCGGAGGCGGACAATCAGGACAACGGCGGCGTGCGTCTGCACAAGGCCTGAGGAGGGGAAACAGCATGAAGTGGATGGACAGTTTCATCGAGAAGTACGCCCGAAGCTCCGTGAACCGGGGCTCGCGCCGCAGCTTCCTGCGCCGCATGGGCACGGTCGTCGTCGGTGCCTCGGCCCTGCCGCTGCTGCCGGTGGACCGGGTGGCCGCGGCGACCGGCGGCGACGGCGACGGCAAGACCGGTGATCCCGGGGACCCGACGTCCTGCGACTACTGGCGCTACTGTGGCGTGGACGGCTTCCTGTGCGCCTGCTGCGGCGGCTCGGCGAGCACCTGCCCGCCGGGCTCGGAGCCGTCGCCGATTACCTGGGTCGGCACTTGCCGGAACCCGTCGGACGGGCGCAGCTACATCATCTCCTACAACGACTGCTGCGGGCAGGGCAGCTGCAACCGCTGTGCGTGTACCCGCAACGAGCGCGAGACCCCGACCTACGACATCCGTCGGGACAACGACACCAACTGGTGCCTGGCGGCGAAGAGCATGTCCTACCACTGCTCCACCGCCGTGGTCGTGGGGCTGGCCGATGAGTAGAGGCTGGCTTGCGGCCGCCGTCGCAGCCATCGGGGTGGGCGCTTCCGCGCCCGCCCCGGCGGCGGACGGTCAGGCGGTGTTCCAGGACAACTGCGTTGTCTGTCACCAGGCGAACGCCCGGGGCGCCCCCGGATTCATCCCGCCGCTGGCGGATACCCTGGGTAATTACCTCCATGTGTCCGGCGGGGAGTATTACCTGGCGAATGTGCTCACCAACGGCCTGGTGGGCCGGATCAGTGTCAGCGGCGGAACCTACGACAGCAACATGCCATCGTTCGCGGGCCAGCTTTCCCACGGGGAGATCGCTGCGGTGCTCGACTACGTGCTGCGCCACTTCAACGCCGACAGCCTGCCGGAGGAGTACCGCACGCTGACCGCCGAACGGGTCGCCGCACTCGCGGACGAGGACCTCACCGCCAATGACATGCACGCCCGGCGAGGCGAGCTCATCGGGCGGCTCGGGGAGGAGGGACTGAAGCGATGAAGGGCTCTGCGCTCGCCGGTGCCGCGCTGGCGCTTACCCTTGCCGCCACGGCCGGCCATGCCGGGCCGCGTGGCGACTACATGCTGGAGTGTGCCGGCTGCCACCTCCAGGATGGCTCCGGCATGGCGCCGAAGGTGCCGGACATGCGCGGCATCATCGGCCGGATGGTGCAGCTTCCCGAGGGACGGGCCTACCTGGGCCGGGTGCCGGGCGCGGCGCTCTCACCGCTGAACGACGCGGACCTGGCCGCGGTGATGAACTGGAGCCTGAAGGCGTTCGCACCGCAGAGCACGCCCGCGGACTTCGAGCCGTATACGGCGGAGGAGGTCGCACGGCTGCGCTCGGATCCGATCCAGAAGCCGGCCAAGGCGCGCCGCGAGCTCCTGAAGGCACTGGCCAAGGCCGGTATCGACGGCGGCGGCTGAAACAGGGTGCGGGCGCGGCCGCGGGGGCCGCGCCCGGCGATGGGGTCAGTCGATCAGCCGCCACTGACCGTCATGGATCTCGGCCATGCGGAAGGCCGTCTTCCGGTCCAGGCCCATATGGTCGTCGCTGCCCAGGTTGAAGATCCCCGTTACCCCGACGTAGTCCGAGACGGTCTCCAGCGCGTCCCGCACCGCGGGGCGCGCGGTCGTCCCCGCCTTGCGCACGGCCCGCACGTATAAGTGCAGGGCATCGTAGGCATACCCCCCGAAGGTCGAGGCGGGCTCCCCGTAGCGCCCCTCGTAGGCCGCCTTGTAGTCCATCAGCACCGTTTTCTGCGGATCGTCGGCGGGCAGCTGGTCGGCGACCAGCAGCGGTGGTGCGGGCAGGCGTACGCCTTCGGCGGCATTCTCGCCGGCGAGCTCGATGAACTTGTCGGAGGCGACGCCATGGGACTGGTAGAGCGGCAGCTCCAGGCCGAGCTGGTGGTAGTTGCGCGTCACGATCGCCGGGCCCTGACCGAAGCCGAACACGAAGATCGCCTGCACCCCCTCGGTGTTGGCGATGCTGGTGAGCTGCGCGGACATGTCGGTGTCCTTGGGGGCGTAGGTCTCGTCGGCGACCACCTCGATGCCGTGTGCCTCGGCGATGGCGAGCGACTGCTTGCGCCCGGAGGAGCCGAACCCGCCGCTGCCCGAGAGCAGGCCGATGCGCTCGATCCCCCGCCGGCTCATGTCGTCGAATACCCGCGCCGCCGCCATGCGGTCCGTCTGCGGTGTCTTGAAGATCCAGCTGCGGGTGGGCTCGATCGGGGCGACGGAGCCGGAGAGGCTGATGAAGGGCATCTCCCCGCGTTTCATCAGCGGCATCACCGCCATGGTGCTGCCGGTCAGCCCGCCGATGACCACGTCCACCTGGTCGGCGCTGATCAGCCGCTTGGCAAAGGTGCGGGCCTTGGCGGCGCTGCCGCCGGTGTCATAGGCCACCAGCTCTAGCTGCCGGCCGAGCACGCCGCCGGCCTCGTTGAGCCGGTCGACGTAGAGCTCCAGGGTCTTCTTCTCCGGGTCGCCCAGGAATGAGGCCGGGCCGGTGACGGGCATGAACCCACCGATGCGCACCGGCTCCTTGGCGGCCAGAGGGGCGCTGACGGTGAGGCTGCACAGCCCCAGGGCGAATCCTATGGCAAGGCGCCTGAACATGGGTGTCTCCTCCTTCGGTTTGTCGTGTGCCGGTTGTTCCGGCTTTTTGTGGTAGTTCGCGGCCCGGTTCAGGCCGTCTTGTCCGGTCCGTCCGCGGGACGGGCCTGGTGATAGCGGCCGGTGACGAACACCAGCGGCTCGCCCGCCGGGCTCGCGTCGAAGTCCTCGACGCGGCCCAGGAAGATGTCGTGATCCCCGCCGTCGTAGCGCAGCGCCTGCCGGCACTGGAAATGCGCCAGACAGCCCTCGATGACCGGTGCGCCACCGGCCCCGGCCCACCAGCGTACGCCCTCGAACTTGTCCGGCCGGGCGGTGGCAAAGCGCTGCGAGAGGTCGCGCTGTCCGGTGGTGAGCACGTTGACCGTGAAGTGCGTGGCCCGCTCGAACGCCGCCCGGCTGGGCGAGCGGCGCACCAGGCTCCACAGCACCAGCGGCGGCTCCAGGGACACGGAGCTGAACGAGTTCACTGTGAGTCCCACCGGTGAGCCGTCCTCACCCCGGGTTGTGACGATGGTCACGCCGGTGGCGAAGCAGCCGAGGGCGTTGCGCAGCGCCTGCGGGTCGATGGTGGTGTCGTCGTGCATGGGTAAGGCCGTTGCCGTAGCCATCGCGTCCTCCGTCAGGCGGTGGCGGTGTGCCCGAGCCGGCGGTTGACCCGCGGCATGACCTCCTCGGCGACGAGCTGCATGGAGCGTTTTACCGTCTCCGGCGGCATGTGGCCGAAGTTCTGCAGCATCATCACGTGCTGTACGCCGTTGCCGTAGAGCTCGACGAGCTTGTCGGCGACCTCGTCCGGCGTGCCGAACAGAGACAGGCCGCTCGCCATGATGTCGTCGTAGGTCTGTTTCTTGGCGTAGAGCCGGGAATCGACATACAGATCGAACGGATCGGCGGCGTTACGGCGCACCTCCTCGGCGGATTCGGCGACGTGGGTGTGCAGCGCGACCACGGCGTCGTCGCTGTGCCCGGGCAGGCCCGCTTCGGCGCGGCCCTGGTGGTAGCTGTGCACCAGCGGGGCGATCTCGTCCCAGCCGTCCACCGAGGCGTAGGGCACGCACACGAGGTCGTGGCCGGCATGGCCGATGTGATAGGCGGCCTCGGCGCGCAGCACGGCGACCTTGATCGGCGGGTGCGGGTCCTGCACAGGCGGGACGTTGAGCTTCACGCCGTCCAGGTGCTGGTAGGTGCCCTCGTGGGTCACGCGCTCGCCGGCGAGCAGGCGGCGCACCAGGCCCAGGTTCTCGTCGAAGCGGTCGCGTTTCTCCGCACCCTCGACGCCGAAGCCCTCGAATTCGTGCTTGAGATAGCCCGAGCCGACGCCGAGCACCAGCCGGCCGCCGGACAGCGCGTCGACCATGGCGTAGCTCTCCGCGACCACCCGCGGGTCGTGGAAGGTGAGGATGGAGATCGCCGAGCCCAGGCGGATGCGCTGGGTGTGCGCGGCCAGGTGGCTTAGCATGACCGCCGGGTTCGGCACCGCGCCGTACTCGTGGAAATGGTGCTCGGCGACGAAGAAGGTGTCGTAGCCGAGGCGGTCTGCCAGGCGGGCCTGGTCGACCACCTCGCGGTAGAGTCCGGGCACGGTGCGCTCGTGGCCGGGGTACTTCTCGCCGGGGTAGTGATCCTGGACCGAGAAGATGGAATAGCGCATGGGGTCCTGCTGGGGCCCCGCGGTCCGGGGGGTGGCACTGGCGGTGCTCATGGCTCTCCTCCGTTCTGATATATGAAATACGTTATGAAAAACATAATACCCCCGATGGGTATCGTCAACACGGCAACAGGGACAGGCAATGACAGGTGAGGAACGTGCCCAGCAGGGCGTGCGCTCGGTGGAGACGGGGCTGGCGCTGGTGGCCGCGCTCGGGGCGGCGGATACCGGGCTGGGATTGGGGTGCCTTGCGCGCCGGGCGGGCATGGCGCCGGCAAAGGCCCACCGTTACCTGGTGAGCCTGGTGCGGGCCGGGCTGGTGGAGCAGCATCCGGAGACCGGTCACTACGACCTTGGCCCGCTGGCGCTGGAGCTTGGCATGGCGGCGCTGCGGCGGCTGGATATCGTCCGGCTGGCGGACGCCACGCTGCACCGGCTGCGCGACGATCTCGACGAGACGGTGCTGTTCGCGGTATGGGGCAACCGCGGGCCGACGGTGGTGCGCTGGTTGGAGAGTTCCGAGGCGGTGACGGTGAACGTGCGCCTGGGCTCCGTGATGCCCCTGTGCCGCTCCGCCACCGGCCGGGCCTTCCTCGCCTGGGGCGCGAGGCGGGTGATCGAGCCACTGCTCGATGCGGAACTGGCGGCGGCAGACGACCCGGAGGTGGAGCGCGGACGCATGGAGGCGCTGGCGGCGCAGACCCGCAGTGACGGCGTCTCCACCGTTGCCGGGGACCTGCTGCCCGGGGTGGCCGCAGTGGCCGCGCCGGTGTTCGACCACCAGGACGAGGTCGCGGGCGTGGTGACCGCGCTCGGCTATGCGGGCGGCTTCGACGCGGATCCCGCCGGTGACACGGCGCGGACGGTGCGCGCCGCCGCCGACGATCTTTCCCGGCGTCTGGGCCACCGCGGCGCGGGTGGCGACGGGTAGTGGCGGGGCGGTCCCGCCGGCCTCAGCCCTCGCCGGCGAGGAAGGCCTGCACCCGCGTCGCGAGCCATGCCGGGGTCTCGAGCATGGGGTAGTGGCCGGCGCCCTCGATGGGCTCGATAGCGCAGTGGTCGAACCACTCGCCGATGGTGGCGGAGAGGGACTCCGGGGTGATCGCGCCGTCGTGGAGCCCGGCCAGGCCGAGGAACGGGGTCTCGCAGCCGTTGAGCGCGCGGGAGAAGTCGCCGTCCGCCCAGTCCGCGAAGTACGCGGCGAAGGTCGCCTCGTCACAGGCCTCGAAGGAGTCCCGGATCATGCGCTCGAGCCACAGTGGCCCAAGGCGGGCGCCGGTGGTCAGCTCCAGGATCGCCCCGCGGGCGGCGCCGTCGCGGGCGGCGGACTCGAACAGGGCGCGGCCCTCGTCGTCGAAGGGCGTCGGCGCCGCCGGTACCGGGGTGATGCCCACCGCGCGGGTGACGCGGTCCTCCGCGTAGGTGCACAGCCATTGCGCGGCCTTTCCGCCCATGGAGTGGCCGGCGACGCCGAACTCCCGCCAGCCCAGGTGGTCCGCCACCGTCAGCGCGGCGCGTCCCATGCCCTCGATGCTCGGGGGCAGCTCCACATGGCGCGAGCCGCCGTAGCCGGGGGCGTCGACGAAGGCGAAGCTGAACCGCCGGGTATCGAGCCAGGGGTAGAGCGGCGCATAGACGGTGTGGTCCGAGAACCAGCCGTGGAGCACGATCACGGGCTCGGGGCCGTTGCCGATATGACAGAAGGCGGGCAGGGTCATGGGCGTCTCTCCTCCGGGCCGTGCCTCGCCACAGTGTGGCCCACGTGGACGGTGGATGACACCCGTCACCGGGCACCGGCGTCGGCCGGGCCCGGCGGGGAGGGCATGGGACTACTCGTCGTAGTCCAGCACGACGCGGTCGCTGACCGGGTAGCTCTGGCAGCTCAGCACGTAGCCCGCCTCGATCTCGTAGTCCTCCAGGGCGTAGTTCACGTCCATCTCGACGTCACCCTCGACGACCTTGGCCCGGCAGGTCGAGCACACGCCGCCCTTGCAGGAGAAGGGCAGGTCGGCCCCGGCCTCCAGGCCCGCTTCCAGGATCGGCTGGGTGTTGCGCGCCAGGTCGAAGACGATCTCCTGGCCGTCGACGCGCACCGCGATCTCGCTGGAGGAGTGGTCGGCGTTGGTGTCGTTGGCCCGTTCCTGCTGACGCTGCTTGACCTCGCCGGGGGTGGTGAACAGTTCGAAGTGCACCCGCTCGGCGGCCATGTCATGGGCCTTCAGGGATTCGGAGGCGGCATGGATCATGGGCTCGGGACCGCAGATGAAGGCCTCGTCCACGTCGTCGATGTCGATCCACTGGCGGAACAGCGCCTCCAGCTTGTCACCGTCGATGCGGCCGTGGAAGAGGTCGATGTCGGTGCGCTCGCGGCTCATGATGTTGATGAGGTTGAAGCGCCCCATGTAGGCGTTCTTCAGGTCCTCGATCTGCTCACGGAAGATCATGGATGCCGTCGAGCGGTTGCCGTAGATCAGCGTCACGCGGCTGCCCGGCTCGGTGTGAAGCGCCGTGCGCGCCAGCGACATGATCGGGGTGATGCCACTGCCGGCGGCGATAGCGAGGTAGTGCTTGCGGTTCGCCGGATCGAAGGCCGTGTTGAAGTGGCCCTGCGGCGGCATGACCTCGAGCCGGTCACCGGGGCGCAGCTCGCTGTTGGCGAAGCTCGAGAAGCGCCCGTGGGGCTGGGTCTTGATCGCCACGCGCAGCTCCTCGTCCTGCACCCCGGTGCAGATCGAGTAGGTCCGCATGACCTCCTCGCCATCGATCCAGGTGCGCAGCGCCAGGTGCTGGCCCGGGGCGTAGCGGTAGGTCTCGCGCAGCGTCTCGGGCACGTCGAAACGGATGGAGACGGTGTCGCGGGTCTCCTGACGGACGTCGGTGACGGTGAGTTCGTGGAATCGGGACATAACCGGTGTTCTCTCCTCGTGATACGGCCCGGGGACGGGGCCTAGATGCACTTGAAGTAGTCGAAGGGCTCCAGGCAGTCGTCGCAGCGGTAGTGCGCCTTGCAGGCCGTCGAGCCGAACTCGCTCACCCGCGTGGTGTTGGTGGAGCCGCAGCGTGGACAGGCGACCGCCGGCAGCGGCGCGAACAGCCCGCGCTTGCTGGTGGAGCGGCCCTCCGGCGGGGCGATGCCGTAGGCGCGCAGCTTCTGCCGGCCGGCCTCGGTGAGCCAGTCGGTGGTCCAGGCCGGCGAGATCCGTTCCTCGACGCGTACGCGGTCGACGCCGTGGGCGCGCACGGTATCGCGCACACCCTGCTCGATGGTCCGCATCGCCGGGCAGCCGGAGTAGGTCGGCGTGATCACGACCACCAGCTCGTCGCCGTCCCAGCGGATATCCTGGAGGATGCCGAGATCCGCGATCGTGAGCACCGGGATCTCGGGATCGGTCACCGACTCCAGCCAGCCGCGGACGGTGTCCGCCGGCGGGCGGCGGTCCGTGTCGTTACCAGCGCGCATCGGGATAGGCCCTGGGCAGCTGCTGCATCTCCGCGAGCAGGTAGCCGAGATGCTCGCTGTGATGCCCCTGCTTGCCGCCGGACTGCATCCAGCCGTCCTCCGGCCGTTCGAGCCCCGCCTCGGCGAAGACCTCGTCGACGTGGCCGGACCAGCGCTCGCGCACGGCGGCGAGGTCGGCGCCCACGCCGGCGGCGTGCATGGCCTCGTCCACCGTGTCGCCGGTGAACAGCTCGCCCGTGAACGGCCACAGCCGCTCGACGGCATCGATCACGCGGCGGCGGCTCTCGTCGGTGCCGTCGCCGAAGCGGATCATCCACTCGCCGCTGCGCCGCAGGTGGTAGCCCACCTCCTTGGCGGACTTGGTGGCGATCTCGGCGACCCGCGGGTCCGTGGAGCCGGCGAGCTGCTCGAGCAGCGGCAGGTGGAAGGCGTCGAAGAGGAACTGCCGCGCGATGGTCATCGCGTAGTCGCCGTTCGGCTGCTCCACCAGCAGCGTGTTATGGAAGTCGAGCACGTCCCGGTGGAAGGCGAGACGGTCGGCGTCGCCCCCGCCGCGGAGTTCGGCCGCGTACTCCAGCCAGGACTTGGCCTGGCCGATGAGGTCGAGGGAGACGTTGGCCGTGGCCATCTCCTCCTCCAGCGCCGGGGCGTGACCGACCCACTCGGACAGCCGCTGGCCAAGGACCAGGGCGTTGTCCGCCAGGCGCAGGACGTAGGTCTGCAGATGCTGATCGTCGCTCATCTCCGGCCCCTTACATGTTCTCGATCTCGTCAGGCACCTCGTAGAAGGTCGGATGCCGGTAGACCTTGTCGTCGCTGGGGTCGAACAGGATCTCCTTGTCGCCGGGGGCGGAGGAGACGATGTTCTCCGAGCGCACGACCCAGATGCTCGCGCCCTCGTTGCGCCGGGTGTAGACGTCGCGGGCGTTCTCCACGGCCATGGTGGCGTCGGCGGCATGGATGCTGCCGACATGCTTGTGGGCGAGCCCGTGCTTGCTGCGGATGAACACTTCCCAGAGCGGCCATTCCTTCATGATTCGATCCTCCTCGTGTGCGGGGGTCAGGCGGCCTCGCGCTCGCGGCGCGCGCGCTTGTCGGCGTGGACGCGGGCGGCCTCGCGGACCCAGGCGCCGTCCTCGTAAGCGTTGCGCCGGGCCTCCAGGCGCTCGCGGTTGCACGGGCCGTTGCCCTTGAGGACCTGCCAGAACTCGTTCCAGTCGATCTCGCCGTAGTCGTAGTGGCCCTGCTCCTCGTTCCACTTCAGGTCCGGGTCGGGGATGGACAGCCCCAGGTGCTCCGCCTGCGGCACGGTCTGGTCGATGAAGCGCTGACGCAGATCGTCATTGGTGTGGCGCTTGATCTTCCAGGCCATCGACTGCTGGGAGTGGACGGAGGCGCCGTCCGCCGGGCCGAACATCATCAGGCACGGCCACCACCAGCGGTTGAACGCGTCCTGGGCCATGCGCCGCTGCTCGTCGGTGCCGCGGCAGAGGTCGAGCATGATTTCGTAGCCCTGGCGCTGGTGGAAGCTCTCCTCTTTGCACACGCGCACCATCGCGCGGGCGTAGGGGCCGTAAGAGCAGCGGCACAGCGGGATCTGGTTGACGATCGCCGCGCCGTCCACCAGCCAGCCGATGCAGCCGATGTCCGCCCAGGTCGGGGTGGGGTAGTTGAAGATGCTGGAGTACTTCGCCTTGCCCGCGTGGAGGGCGTCGATGAGCTCCTCGCGGGACACGCCCAGGGTCTCGGCGGCGCTGTAGAGATACAGCCCGTGGCCGGCCTCGTCCTGGACCTTGGCGAGCAGGATGAGCTTGCGCCGGAGGTTGGGTGCGCGGGTGATCCAGTTGCCCTCCGGGAGCATGCCCACGATCTCGGAATGGGCGTGCTGGGAGATCTGGCGGACCAGGGTCTCGCGGTATTTCTCGGGCATCCAGTCCCGGGGCTCGATGGTGATCTCGTCGTCGATGCGCTCCTGGAAGGCCCGCTCCAGGCCCTCGAGCTCCTCGGACGACAGGACCCGGTCGCTGCCGGTGTCGACGAACTGACTGTACATGGCTACTCCTCCTCGGAACGGAAGCCGCGGCGGGACGTCCCCGTGCGCCGTTGGTTCACCCTGGTAATGATACAAGTCAAACGGCCCTAGTCAATTGTTTGTGTCATTTAAATGAGGCATGTCAAAAACCGGGCGAGGCCTCGCGTCTGGCGGGATATGGGCGGGAAGGGGGATGCTGCAACGCACGACGGCCCCGGGCGTTGCAAGACGCGCCGGGGCCGTCGCGGCGTGGCGGTGTATCAGTAGCGGGGGTTACTGGTCCTGGATCGTCGGGCGCACCAGGATCTCGTTGACGTCGACGTGATCCGGCTGGGTCAGGGCGTAGTGGATCGCCGAGGCGATGTCCGCCGGCCGCAGGATCGGTGAGCCGGGGGCGTAGAGGTTGTCACGCACCGCCTCGCGGACCTTGTCGTGGGCGATGCCCTCGGGCAGGTCGGTGTCCACGGCGCCGGGCTGGATGTCGGTGACGCGGATGTTGTGGCGGATGCCCTCGCGGCGCAGGCCCTCGGAGACCGCGCTCAGCCCGGCCTTGGTGGCCGAGTAGACAGCGGCGCTGGGGAAAGTCACCCGGGCGGCCACGGAGGAGATGTTGACCACGTGTCCGTGGCCACGGTCCGCCATCCCGGGCAGCACGGCGTGAATGGCGTAGAGTGCGCCACGGAGGTTGACGTCGATCATCCGCTCCCACTCGTCGATCCGGCCGCTGATCAGCGGCGACAGCGGCATCACGCCGGCGTTGTTGATGAGCGCCGAGGCGCCGCCGAGGTCCTCGATCTCGCGGCCCACGCGCAGGGTGTCCTCGCGGTCGGTGATGTCCATGGGCAGCACGTAGGCGGTGCCGCCGGCCTCCCGGATCGCGCGCTCCAGGGCGTTGAGGCGGTCGGTACGGCGCGCCGAGAGGAACACCGTCGCCCCCGCCCGGCTGAGCCGGTGGGCCGTGGCCTCGCCGATGCCGCTGCTCGCGCCGGTGATCCAGATCATCTTGCCGGTCAGTTCCATCGCCTTCTCCCGTCGTCGTTGTCGTGGGGGACGCCGCGCCGGCTTACTCCAGCCCGCCGAAGCGGCGGTAGAAGTAGGGCGCCGGCTCGGGCAGCGGGCCCTCCGCGGTCTGCAGTGTCTCGCTGAGATACGCCTCCGCCTGGCGGAAGGTGGCCCGGTAGAGGTTGCGGCACAGCAGCCGCGCGGCGGCGCCGTGCCAGTCCCCGGGCAGCACGTCGTCCGGCAGCTGGGGGTCGCGCAGCAGCAGCCGGCGGATCTCGTGTATGAGCAGTGTACGCACCAGGAAGCACTGCTGCGCGTCCAGGTGTCGGGCCGAGCGCACGGCACGCCAGACCGGGCGGAAGCGCTCGAGGAAGACCTCGTATTCCCGCGCCAGCGCCTCGAGGTTCCAGCAGTCGCGCACCAGGCGGTTCAATGGCCGGGAGGTGGGCAGCCCCTCATTGCGTGCGTGCATGATGATGACGTCGTTGTGCACCTCCAGGTCCTGGAGCACGGCGGTCAGCGCGTCCGTCGGCGGCAGGGGGTGGGCCAGCACCCCCGGTGCGAAGGTGCCGAAGCCGAGGGTGACCAGCTCCTTGCGCAGGGCCTCGCGCTGGCCGTTGTCGATCTGGGTGGTGATCACCAGCGTCCAGCTGCCGTCCCAGGCGAGGTGGGGCTCGGCATAGACGCGCTGGTAGGCGCGCTCGAAGCTGCGCCAGCCCGTGCGAGTGAGGCTGTAGTAGCTGCGCCGGCCGATCTGCTCGGAGGTCAGCCAGCCCTCCTTGGAGAGGCGGTAGACGGACGTGCGTACTAGCCTTGGGTTGAGGCCGAGCGGTGCCAGCGCCTTGATCAGGCTGCCGAGCCAGACGGTGCCGCCCCGGGGCGCGATGGCGTCGCCGTAGACCGTGATGATCAGCGAGCCGGCGCGGATCGGGCGGCGTTCCTGGAACTCCGCGACCAGCTCATCGATGACCTTGGAGCGTGCCATGCAGTGTCCTTCGTATCATTCTGTGATCGCATCGAGCCCGCGGCCGCTTCACCGTGGGAGGTGGTTCTGATACTTTTCTGGCGCCGCGTCGTTGCCCAATGTATCGTATCAACGACGCCGCCGCATCGCGGTTGACAAAAGGTTTCGTTCAAAAATATTGTGCGTTTCCGCCTTTCGCCCGGCGCAAGCGGCCGCAAGAGTCGCCATGGCGCGTTCGAGAATAAGTGATTTGCGGGGCGGCCGGGGCCCCGACGAGCAGCCGGGGAGGAGTGTCCATGGATTCGCCATCAGATCAGCCTGCCTGTCATTACCCGTCACCGCGCGCCCGGCCGGGCCAACCGTAATCCGCCGGCGTCGATTCGTATAGAGGGCGTGCCCGCGCCCGCCACGAGGGGAGAGCCATGCTCGGGGAGTTTCTGCAGTACCTGTTCTCGGGGCTGACCACCGGGGCCACGTATGCCCTGGTGGGACTCGGCTTCGCGATCATCTACAACGCCAGCCACGTCATCAACTTCGCCCAGGGCGAGTTCGTGATGATCGGCGGCATGGGCACCGTGATGATGATGGCCGCCGGCGTACCCATGCCGCTGGCCGTGCTCGGTGCCGTCGCGCTGGCGGTGATCGCCGGGGTGGCGCTCGACAAGCTCGCCATCGAGCGGGCGCGGGACGCGGATATCGTGCCGCTGATCATCATCACCATCGGTGCGTCGCTGTTCCTGCGCGGTCTCGCGCAGTACTTCTGGGGCAAGTCCTATCACTCGCTGCCCGCATTCACCGGCGACGAGCCGCTGAAGGTGCTGGGCGCGACGCTGCTGCCGCAGAGCCTGTGGGTGCTCGGCGTGGCGGCGGTGCTGCTGGTGGCGCTGGCGTTCTTCTTCAACCGTACCCTCAAGGGCAAGGCCATGCTGGCGGTCTCGCACAACAAGGACGCCTCGCGCATGGTCGGCATCAATCCCCGCTTCATCCTGATGCTCGCGTTCGCCCTGTCGGCGGCGCTGGGCGCGGTCGCCGGGATCGTCTCCGCGCCGATCACGCTCACCTCCTACGATGTCGGCATCATGCTCGGGCTCAAGGGCTTCGTGGCCGCAGTGCTCGGCGGGCTGGGCAGCGCGGTGGGGGCGGTGATCGGCGGGCTGCTGCTCGGCATCATGGAGGCGATGGCCGCGGGCTACATCTCCTCCGACTACAAGGATGCCGTGCCCTTCGTGATCATTCTGCTGGTGCTTTTCTTCCTGCCCAGCGGCCTGTTCGGCAAGCGTGGAACGGAGCGCGTCTGAGTCATGTGGAATCGTTTCCGGAATCCCTACGCCGGTCTGCCGGTGCTGGCCATCGTGCTCGCCGTGCTGCCGCTGGCGTTCTCCAACCCCTATCACTACGACGTGGCGATCCACGTGCTCATCAATGCGGTGGTCGCTGTGGGCCTGAACCTGCTGATCGGCTACGCTGGCCAGATCAGCCTCGGCCACGCCGGCTTCTTCGGCCTGGGCGCCTATACCACCGGGATTCTGAGCGGCGTCTACGGCTGGCCGCCGCTGCTGTCGGTGCTCGCCGCGCTGGTGGTGGTGGGCGTGCTCGCGTTCGCGGTCGCCCGGCCGATACTGCGGCTGTCCGGCCACTACCTCGCGATGGCGACGCTGGGCCTGGGCATCCTGATCTCCATCGTGATCTCCACCGAGGGCTGGCTCACCGGCGGTCCCGACGGGATGATCGTGCCGACGATCAGCGTCTTCGGCTGGGAGCTGTTCGGTGAGACGCGCTGGTACTGGGTGATGGCGGTATTGCTGCTGGTGGCGGTGTGGCTGGCGCTCAACCTCATCGACTCGCCGGTGGGGCGTGCGCTGCGCGCGGTGCACGGCTCCGAGGTCGCCGCCCAGGTCGCCGGGGTGAACACCATCAGCTACAAGGTGCTGATCTTCGTGGTCTCGGCGGTGTTCGCGGCGCTCATGGGCACCGCCAGCGCCCACTACTCGGGGTTCATCACGCCGGACCTGGCGGGCTTCTTCCACTCCATCGAGTTCGTGACCATGGTCGTGCTCGGCGGCATGGCCTCCACCTATGGCGCGCTCATCGGGGCGGTGATCCTTACCACGCTGCCGCAGCTGCTCACCGGCTTCGACGACCTGGAGATGGTGATCTTCGGCGCGATTCTCATGGCCGTGATGATCTTCATGCCGCGGGGGCTGGTGCCCACGCTGACCGCGCGGCTGCGCAAGGGGAGCTGAGCGATGAGCGCACTCATGACCGTTGAGGGACTGACCAAGACCTTCGGTGGTGTCAACGCGATCTCGGAGCTTTCCTTCGAGATCCAGCCTGGCCACATCCACTCGGTGATCGGGCCCAACGGCGCGGGCAAGACCACGCTGTTCAACCTGGTCACCGGCGTGTACACGCCCACGGAGGGCCGGATCAGCTTCGCCGGCGAGGATACCCGCGGCATGCCGCCCCACGCACTGGCAAGGCTGGGGATGAGCCGCACGTTCCAGAACCTGCAGGTGTGCATGAACATGACCGCGCCGGAGAACGTGATGGTGGGCCGCCACCTGCGGCTCGATCGCCGCTTCCTGCCGGCGCTCCTGCGCCTGCCCGCGGTGACCCGCGGTGACCGCGCCTGCCGCGAGAAGGCCGCCGAGCTCATGCGCTTCGTGGGGCTGGAGCGCTACCTGGACGCCGACGCGGATGCCATGCCCTACGGCGCGCTCAAACGCCTGGAGATCGCCCGGGCGCTGGCCGCCGAGCCCCGCATGCTGCTCCTCGACGAGCCCGCGGCGGGGCTCAACGCCAACGAGACCGCGGAGATCGACGCGCTCATCCAGCGGGTCGCCGAGAGCGGTGTGACCGTCGTGCTGGTCGAGCACGACATGAAGCTGGTGATGAACATCTCGGACCACATCCTCGTGCTGAACTACGGCAAGAAGCTCGCCGAGGGCTCGTCCGAGGAGATACGCCACAACCCTGAGGTGATCTCCGCCTATCTGGGGGCGGCGTGAGCCGGCTGGGGGAGAGGACATGACCGACGCGATTTCCGTCATACAGCGCGAGCACAATGGCATCTGGCGGGTGCTCGACACCGCCGAGGCCCTGGCCCGGGAGTACCGCGAGTCGGGCACGCGGCCGGACCGGGCGCTGTTCGCCGCGATCTTCGACTACATCGAGCTCTACGCCGACCGTGTCCACCATCCCAAGGAGGATGACTACCTGTTCCGGCTGCTGCGTGCGCGCGCCCCGGAGAGCGCCGGTGTGCTCGACGAGCTGGAGGCCCAGCACGAGGCCGGGCCGGCGCTGGTCACCGATGCCCGGGTGGCGCTGGAGCGCTACGCCGCGGACCCCGCCGGCGAGGGCGAGGCCTTCCGCGAGGTGCTGGAACGGTATCTCGCCTTCCAGCGCGACCACCTCCGCCTGGAGGAGAAGGAGGTCATCCCGCTGGCGCGGAAGGTGTTCACGGAGGCGGACTGGCGCGAGATCAACCGCGCCTTCGCCGACAACGACGACCCGCTGTTCGGCGAGCGTCAGCAGGACGCGTTCCGCGATCTGCACCAGACCATCGTGAACTACGCACCGGCCCCCATCGGTCTGGGTCTCACCCGCGAGACCCCGCAGGGCCCGGAGGCGGAGCGCTTCACGCCGTCTGCGGCGCCGGCGGAGGAGGCGCTGCTGAGCGTCTCCGGGCTGGAGACGTATTACGGGCGTATCCAGGCGCTGCGCGGTGTGGACATCGAGGTGCCCCGCGGGCAGATCGTCGCCCTGGTCGGGGCCAACGGCGCCGGCAAGACCACGCTGCTGCGCACGATCTCCGGGCTGCAGCCGGCGACCAAAGGCACGGTGCACTTCCACGGCCGTGATATCACGCGCATGACCGGCGAGCGCCGGGTCGCCGGGGGTATCGCCCAGGTCCCCGAGGGCCGTCAGGTCTTCGGTCCGATGAGCGTGGAGGACAACCTGATCCTCGGGGCCTATACCCGGGGCCGCAGCGCCGCGGTGACGCGGGATCTGGAGCACATGTACGAGCTCTTCCCGATTCTGCAAGAGAAACGCCACCAGGCCGCGGGCACGCTCTCCGGCGGCCAGCAGCAGATGCTCGCCATTGGTCGCGCGATGATGACGCGCCCCCAGCTCATGCTCCTCGACGAGCCGAGCATGGGGCTGGCGCCGCTGCTGGTGGGCGAGATCTTCCGCATCGTCGAGCGCCTCAGGGAGGAAGGGATCACGGTGCTGCTCGTCGAGCAGAACGCCTCCGGTGCGCTGGCGATCGCCGACCGCGGTTACGTCATCGAGACCGGGACCATCACGCTCTCCGGCACGGGCTCGGAATTGCTTGCCGACGAGGAGGTCAAACGGGCATATCTTGGGATGTAGCCGCGAGAGATGTGGCCACGGCCCTTGACTTTAGTTTTGAGCGAAAATAGTTTGGTTGGCCATACAGCAATACCGCGCCAGCCAGGCTGGAAGCCGGCGGTCACCGGGACACCGGTCCGCCACCGTCGCGCCTAGCGCGGAAGCAGGAGGAGAGAGCATGTTGCATGCATTGCTGAAGAAGATCGGCCTGGCGGCCGCCGTCACCGGCGTCGCGGTCGCGGGAATGTCCAACGCCAGCGCCCAGCAGGACCCGATCCGCGTGGGCACGTTCCTGGCCGTCACCGGCCCGGCGTCGTTCCTCGGTGACCCGGAGCTCAAGACGCTCCAGCACTGGGTCGAGAAGATCAACAACCAGGGCGGCGTCGACGGCCGCCAGATCGAGCTGGTCCACTACGACACCGCCGGCAACGCCGGCAAGGCGCGGACGTTCGCCAAGCGCCTGATCACCTCCGATCAGGTGGATGTCATCGTCGGCGGGACCACCACCGGCACCACCATGGCCGTGATCCCGCTGGTGCAGCGCTACGAGATCCCGTTCATCTCCCTGGCCGGCGGCGTGCCGATCATCGATCCGGTCAAGAAGTGGGTGTTCAAGACCCCGCATACCGACCGCATGGCGGCGCGCAAGATCCTCAAGGACATGCAGGCCCGCGGCTTCGACAAGATCGGCCTGATTTCGGGGACCGGCGGCTTCGGCAAGTCCGGCCGCAAGCAGACCCTGAGTGTCGTCGGAGACTATGACATCGAGATCGTGGCCGACGAGACCTACGGCCCCAACGACACGGACATGACCGCGCAGCTGACCAACATCGCCAACACCGACGGCGTGGATGCGATCCTGAACTTCGGCTTCGGTCAGGGCCCCGCGATCGTCACGCGTAACTACGAGCAGCTCGGCCTGAAACTGCCGTTCTACCAGTCCCACGGCGTGGCCTCGAAGAAGTTCATCGAGCTCGCCGGTGAGGCCGCCAATGGTGTGCGCCTGCCCGCCGCGGCGCTGCTCGTCGCCGAGAAGCTTCCGGACGACGATCCGCAGAAGCCGGTGGTCACCGCCTACAAGAAGGAGTACGAGTCGACCTACAACGAGTCGGTCTCGACCTTCGGCGGCCACGCCTACGATGGCCTGATGATCGCCACGCAGGCGATCAAGCGGGCCGGCACCACGGACAAGGCCGCTGTGCGCGACGCGATCGAGCAGACCAGCGGCCTGATGGGCACCGGTGGCGAGTTCAACATGGGGCCGGACGATCACCTCGGCCTCGATCTCTCCGCCTTCCGGATGCTCGAGATCCGCGACGGCGAGTGGGAACTCGCCGAGTAACCGCGCCGCCGTGGACGCCGCCGGCGTCCACGGCCATCGCCGCGTCGCCGTCCGTGCGGCGCGGCCCCCTTTCCGCAACACGAATCTGGAGATGCTGTCATGGCCAAGCAATTCGCTTCCGCAGGCGATATGACCCCCAAGGAGATCACCTTCTCCGAGCTCGCGCCCGGTGCGTATGCATACACGGCGGAAGGCGATCCGAACACTGGCATCATCGTTGGCGATGACGGCGTCATGGTGATCGATGCCCAGGCGACCCCGATGATGGCCGAGGAGGTGATCAAGCGGGTCCGTCAGGTCACCGACAAACCCATCCGCTACGTGCTGCTGACCCACTATCACGCGGTGCGCACCCTGGGGGCCTCGGCCTATGGCGCGGAGCAGATCATCGCGAGCCGCGACACCTACGACCTGCTCGTCGAGCGTGGCGAGCAGGACTACGCCTCCGAGCTCGGGCGCTTCCCGCGGCTGTTCCAGGGCGCGGACAGCATCCCGGGCCTGACCTGGCCGACCATGGTCTTCGAGGGCCACATGACCCTGTGGATGGGTGAGCGCCGGGTCGAGATCATGCAGCTCGGCCGCGGTCACACCAAGGGCGACACCGTCGTGTGGCTGCCCGACGAGAAGGTGCTGTTCAGCGGCGACCTGGTCGAGTACGGCGCCACCCCGTATACCGGCGACGCCTATCACCGCGACTGGCCGGACACCCTCAGCCGCCTGCGCAACCTGGAGCCGAGTGCACTGGTGCCGGGCCGCGGTGAGGCGCTCAAGACCCCGGAGGAGTGCCAGAACGGACTCGAGGGCACGCAGTCGTTCATCAGCGATCTCTACGGCGGGGTCAAGCGCTGCCGTGCCGAGGGCAAGGACCTCAAGGCCACCTACGAGACCATGATCGCCGAGCTCGAGCCGAAGTACGGCCACTGGGTGATCTTCCGTCACTGCATGCCCTTCGACGTCAGCCGTGCCTACGACGAGGCTGGCGACTATCCGGATCCGCGCATCTGGACCGCCGAGCGCGATCGCGAGATGTGGGAGGCCCTCGAGGGCTGAGGGAGAGCGGTCATGCCGAAGTCACATCAGTGCCCGGTCTTCGACTACCGGCGCTCCCCCGACCAGGACGCCGGGCAGCCGGTCCGTCACCCGGTGGTGGTGGTCGGCGCCGGCCCGGTGGGCCTGTCGGCGGCCATCGACCTGGCGAGGCGCGGCATCCCGGTGGTGCTGCTGGACGCCGAGAACGGCGTCAGTGACGGCTCCCGGGCGATCTGCTTCGCCAAGCGCACGCTGGAGGTGTTCGACCGCATCGGCGGTGGGCAGCGGATGGTCGAGAAGGGCATCACCTGGAAGCACGGGCGGGTGTTCTTCGGCGACCACGAGGTCTATCACTTCGATCTGCTGCCCGAGGAGGGGCACCGCCGGCCGGCGTTCATCAACCTCCAGCAGTACTATGTCGAGGAATACCTCATCGAGCGCCTCGATGCGCTGGCGGACGCCGACCTGCGCTGGTGCAACGAGGTCGTCGAGCTCGCCGAGCGCGATGACGGGGTCGTGCTCGGTGTGCAGACGCCGGAGGGGCGTTACGAGCTGGTCGCGGACTACCTCGTCGTCGCCGACGGGGCGCGCAGCCCGCTGCGCAAGCTCCTCGGGCTGCAGTCGAAGGGGCAGGTCTTCCAGGACCGTTTCCTCATCGCCGACGTGGTCATGGATGCCGACTTCCCCACGGAACGCTGGTTCTGGTTCGATCCGCCGTTCCACCCGGGGCAGTCGGTGCTGCTTCACCGCCAGGCGGACAATGTCTTCCGCATCGACTTCCAGCTCGGCTGGGAGGCGGACCCCGATGTCGAGCGCCAGCCCGAGCGGGTGATCCCGCGGATCCGCGCCATGCTCGGCGAGGGCGTGGACTTCGATCTGGACTGGGTCAGCATCTACACCTTCCAGTGTCGGCGCATGGAGCACTTCCGCACCTCCGCCCGGGTGTTTTTCGCCGGCGACGCGGCTCATCAGGTCTCGCCGTTCGGTGCCCGCGGCGCGAACAGCGGCGTGCAGGACGTGGACAACCTGGTCTGGAAGATCGAGCGGGTGCTTGCCGGCCGCGGCGGCGACGCCCTGCTGGACAGCTATGACAGCGAACGGGTGGCCGCGGCGGACGAGAACATCCTCAACTCCACGCGCAGCACGGACTTCATCACCCCGAAGAGCCCGGTGAGCCGGGCCTTCCGTGACGCCACGCTGATGCTGGCCGAGGAGTTTCCGTTCGCCCGCAAGCTGGTCAACAGCGGCCGTCTGTCGTTGCCGGCGGTGCACGCCGACTCGCCGCTGAACACGCCGGACTCCGCCGACTTCGAAGGCCGGATGGTGCCGGGGGCCCCGTGTCTTGACGCACCGGTGCGCGTCGACGGCAATGAGGACTGGCTGCTGGCGTGCCTGGGCGACGTGTTCACGTTGATGGTCTTCGCCGACACGCGGCAGGGCTGCCCGGCCGGGGTGGTGGACGCCGTCGAGCGCGTCCGCGCCCACGAGCGGGACCTTCGCGTGCTCGTGGTGGCCGACGGGCCGGTCGCCGGCACGCCGGCGGACGCGGTGATCGTGGAGGACCCGCAGGGCCTGGCCGCGCAGCGCTACGACGCCCGTCCGGGCACGGTATACCTCATTCGCCCGGATCAGCACGTGGTCGCACGCTGGCGCGACGTGGACGCCGCGCTGATAAACCAGGCGATAGACCGGGCCTGCGCGCTCGCGGCCTGAACGGTTGAACGGCGCGGCCCCGTCGACGAGGCCGCACGAGGAGGAGAGCGATGTCGACGCAGTACCTGCGGGTCGACCCGCGCCTGGAGCGCGGCGACGACGTCTATGAAGCCCTGGTGGAAATGCACCGGGACCTCGACGAGGAGCAGAGCCGGCTGGCCAACGCCCGGCTGATCCTGCTGCTGAGCAATCACATCGGCGACGCCGACGTACTCGACGAGGCGATGCGTATCGCCCGTCGCGGCGTCACGGAGTGATTGCGGGGGCGGCGTGATGGATGATTCCGTACGCCGCGCGATGGCCCGCTGGCCGGATGTCCCGGCCCTCGCGGGGTGGCTGCGCCTGGACCGGCGCGGGCGCTGGTGGATCGACGGCGGGCTGGTGGAGCGCGAGGCGCTCGCCGAGTTCATCGCCCGTAACTACCTTGCCGACGATAAGGGCCGTTACTATTTCCAGAACGGCCCGCAGCGTGTCTACGTAAGCCTCGATTACACCCCCTGGATTCTTCATGCCGACGGCCGTGGCGGACTCGCGACCCATACCGGCGATCCCGTGAACGGTGTGAGCGCTGCCTTCATCGACGAGGCCGGGGACACCCTGCTCGCCTTCGACCGTGGTGTCGGACTGCTGTTGGGCGACGCGGCGGAGTGGCTCGCGTCACGGCTGTGCCGCGCCGACGGCGCGGCCGCGGACGCCGATGCCGTGGACGCCGGGATCGAGGCCGCGGCGGCGGGCGGGGAGAGCGGGCTGTGTGTGGTCCTGGACGCCTCCGCCCCGGCGCCGCTGGCCGGGGTGCGCCGCACCGAGGTCCCGGCGCGTTTCGGCTTCGTGGCCGAGCCCTCCGCCGATTAGAACGACTGCCCGCGCCCCGCTCATGCCGCTCGGGGGGGCGTGAACCGCCGGGCCGGCGTCGTCCGGGGCCTTGCGGTCGCGGGGAACCGCCGACCCAAGGGAGTGGCCGGGATCGGCCGTTCGTGCCGGCCGGACGCCCCAGGCGTGCGACACGTCCGCCCGTCAGGCACCCGGTACCCGGCCTGCCGCCCGGTATTGCCAGCGATACCACCGCGGCTGTCGCTTGGTAGGGGCAACCGGGCTCTGCGGTAGGTGTCGCGGTGAAACCCTGGTGACCCGCTCACGTAGATCGGGGAGGCGTGAAGCGCCTGCCTGACATGCCGCGCACGGTGCCATTCCGCAGGTCCTGAATCCCTTGCCGGGTCCTGCTGCGGCTTGTCAGTGCGCGAATCCGGCCTATCTTGAAAGGGGCGGCAACGTTTTCCTCAGAACGAACAAGACCCGCGCACGGGTAGGAGGCGTCATCATGGCCAGCAAGCTTTCCCGCCGCGATTTCCTCAAGACCTCGGCGCTCGGCGTCGGTGCGCTATCCGTCGGCGCCGTGGGCCGTGGGGCCCGCGCCCAGACACCGACCATCCGCTGCGGGGTGGTGACGTCGCTGTCCGGTGCCAACCGCTTCGGCGGCAACCTCACCCGGCGCGGCTACGACCTGTGGGCCGAGGAGATCAACAAGCTCGGCGGTATCGATATCGGCGGGACCCGATACAAGGTCGAGATGTCCTACGGTGACGCACAGTCCAACCCGGCCTCCGGTGCCTCCGCCGCCGAGCGGCTGATCGTCCAGGAGGAGGTGGACGTCATCTTCGGGCCCTACACGTCCGGGGTGACGCTGGCGGTGCAGCCCATCTGCAACAAGTACCGCGTGCCGATGATCTCCGGCTCCGCCGAGTCGCCCAAGGTCTGGGTGGACAAGCCGCCGTTCAACTTCGGCATGATTCCCGCCGTGGACCTCTCATCGGGCAAGTCCCTCGGGGTGATCGCGGATTCGGTCTCGCCGCGGCCGGAGAGCGTCGGTGTGGTCGGCGTCAACGAGCCGTTCTCCGACGACACCGCCAAGGGCTTCCGCGATGGCGCCGAGCCCGCGGAGCTCGAGCTCACCGGTTTCGAGCTCTTCCCGGCCAAGGCGGACGTCACCCCGGTGGTGACCAAGCTCAAGTCGCAGAACCCGGATATCGTTGCCGTCGGCGGTCACGAGGAGGTGCTGATCAACTTCGTGAAGGCGGCGAAGTCGCTGGGTTACCGGCCCAAGGCGATGGTCATGCACTACGGCATCACCGCGCCGGCGTTCGCCGACCAGCTGGGTGCGGACGCCAACGGCGTCATGGGCATCTCGCTGTGGACACCCGGCGTGCCCTACAGCGACGATCTGTTCGGCAGTGCGGCGGACTACGACAAGCTCTCCTACGCCCGCTGGGGCAGCCACCCGGACTACACCGAGGCGGCCTGCTCGGCCAGCGGTCTGGTCCTCCAGGACGCCGCCGCGCGCATGGGTAAGGCGCCGCCGTGGAACCGCAGCGACCGCGAGGCCCTGGCCAAGGCCATCGAGGCCACGGACATCGAGACCTTCTACGGACCGGTGGCATTCGAGACCAAGGGCGATCACTTCCACAACAATACCCGTCCGGTGCCGGTCGTGGTGCAGATCACCGACGGCAAGGTGGTGCCGGTCGCCCCCGCCGACGCGGCCGAGGGTGATATCGTTTACCCGCTGCCGGCCTGGTCCTGAGAACGACGGGCGGCATTCCTGACGGCGACAGCGGGAGGCAATCGGGTGGATCTGTTCCTGCAGGCGCTGGCCAACGGCGTGCTGATCGGCGGGATCCTGGCGTGCCTGACCATCGGCTTCCAGCTCACCTTCGGGGTGCTCCACGTCATCGACTTTGCCGTGGGCGGCTGGGTCATGCTCGGCGGCTACGCCGGCTACTGGGCGCTGACCCTGCTGGGCCTGGACCCGTTCATCAGCCTGCCGCTGGTGGCCGTGGTGTTCGCGCTGGTGGGCCGGGCGCTGGGCCCGCTCATCTACCACGTGCGCACCAGCCGCTACGCACGCCCCGACCTCATGGCCCTGGCGCTCACCTTCGGTATCTTCATCTTCATGCGCGGTGGGGCACTGTGGCTGTGGTCGTTCAACAGCCGCAACGTGGACACCGCCATCGCCGGCCCGGCGATCCAGCTCGGGCCGGTGGCCCTGCCGGTGCTGCGGGTGGTGGCCTTCGCCGCTGCCGCGGCCCTGAGCCTGGCGGTGTTCCTGTTCCTCTACCGGACCCGCTTCGGGCTGGCCGTGCGCGCGGTGGCGCAGAGCCGGGAGAATGCCGGGCTCATGGGGGTCGACGTGCCGAGGCTCTCGGCCCAGGTGTACGCGGTCTACACCGGGCTGACCGCCGGGGTGGGTGTGCTGCTTGCGACCATCTACTCCGTCAATCCGGACGTGGGCGTGCGCTACACGCTGTTCGCCTTCTTCGTCGCCGTGCTCGCCGGCCTCGGCTCGGTGGGCGGGGTGCTGGTGGCGGGGCTGTTCCTCGGTGTGGTGGAGTCGCTGGTCGCGATCTACGTCGGCATCAGCTACTCCCACCTGGTGATCTTCGGTGCGCTCTACGCGGTGCTGCTGATATCGCCGCAGGGCATCCTCAGGCGCGGGCTGTGAAGGGGGGCGAATGGGGCTGACACGATGGCTGGCCGGGGTGATCGTCGTCGCGGTGCTCGCTGCCCTGCCGCTGGGACTGGACGCCTACTCGCTGCGGATCGCCACCGGGGTGTGCATGTGGGCCGGGCTCGCCTGCGCCTGGAATATCGTCGGCGGCTACGCCGGCTACATCAGCTTCGGCCACTCCGCGTTCTTCGGTATCGGCGCCTATGCCACGGCACTGCTCATGCAGCGGGGGATGGACTGGCCGTTCTTCGCGACGCTACCGGTGGGACTGGTGGTGGCCGCCGGCGTTGCGGCGGTGATCGGCGCGCCGACCATGCGCCTGCGCGGCTCCTACTTCGCCATTGCGACCTGGGCGTTCGCGGAGATGCTGCTCCAGCTCGTCAACGTCCTCGATGTCACCGGCGGGCCGGGGGGGCTGTCGGTGCCGCCGTATCTCAACGAGCACTTCTTCTACTACCTCATGCTCGCCGCCGCGGTGATCGCCTACCTGGCGGTCTGGGTGCTGGTGGAGCGCTCGCGTTTCGGCTTCCGGTTGCGGGCGCTGCGCGATCACGAGCCGGCGGCGGAGGCGCTGGGTATCCGCACCACCCTGGTGAAGGTTCAGGCCTTCGCGCTGTCGGCAGGTATCGCCGCGGTGTTCGGCGGGATCTACGCCTACTGGGTGACCTTCATCGACCCGATGTCGGTGATGGGCGGCGAGATCACCGACCAGATGGTGGTGATGGTGCTGCTCGGGGGGCTCGGTACCGTCTGGGGCCCCGCGCTCGGGGCAAGCCTGCTGTGGCTCACCAACCGCATGGTCTGGTCCGCGCTGGGTGACACGGCGATCTACCTGCCCATCCTCGGCGTGATCATCGTCGCGGTGGTGCTTTTCCTCCCCAACGGGCTGGTGAGTCTGCTGCCGGGGCTCGGACAGCTGCGCCGGCGCGGTCACCGCCTGCTCACGGGCATGGTGCGCAAGCTATGAGCACGGTGACGGATACACGTACGCACACGGACGAGCCCCCGGCGCTAGCGGTCGCGGGGCTGAGGCGCCGTTTCGCCGGCATCGTCGCGGTCGACGGCGTGACCTTCGACGTCGACCGCGCCGAGGTGCTCGGCCTGATCGGGCCCAACGGCAGCGGCAAGTCCACGCTGTTCAACCTCATCGCCGGCGCGCTGACGCCGGACGGCGGAACGGTGCGGCTCGGCGGGCAGGCCGTCACCGGCTGGCCGGCGTGGCGGGTGGCCCGCGCCGGGCTCGGGCGGACGTTCCAGATCCCCTCGCTGTTCGGCAACATGAGTGTCCACGACAACCTCCTGGCGGCGAGCTGCGAGGGGGACTGGCGGGGCGCCCCGGAACGCGCGCGGCAGGCGCTCGCGCTTCTGGAGATCGACCACGTGGCGGGGAACCTCGCCTCCGAGCTCTCCGGCGGGCAGCAGAAGCTGGTGGAGTTCGCCCGCGTGTACATGCGCTCGCCGCGGGTGGTGCTCCTCGACGAGGTCACCGCCGGGGTGCACCCGAACATCCGCGCCATCATCCTCAACGCGGTGCGCGCCATGCAGTTGGATGGCGCCACCTTCCTGCTCATCGAGCACGACATGGAGCTTGTCCGCGAGGTCTGCGACCGTATCATCGTCATGGACTTCGGCCAGGTCGTCGCGGAGGGCAGCTTCGAGGAGATCGCCGGCAACGCCGAGGTCCGGCGCGCGTACCTGGGACGGAGCGAATGAGCGAATCGCTGGAAGTCGAGGATCTGGTCACCGGCTACGGCAAGCAGGAAATCGTCCACGGCGTCTCCCTGGCCGCACGCCCGGGCCGGATCACCTGCATCTTCGGGCCCAACGGCAGCGGCAAGTCCACCGTGATCAAGGCCATCGCCGGCGCGCTGCCGGTATGGTCCGGCGAGATCCGCCTCGCCGATCGCACCCTGAGCGGGCGGCGCGTGCATGAGATCGTGCGCGAGGGCGTCGTGCTCATGCCCCAGGGCGGCGGCGTCTTTCCGCGTCTGAGCGTGGAGGAGAACCTGCGCATGGGCGGCTACTCCATCGCCGACCGTCACTGGGTGGACTCGCGTGTCGAGGCCCTGATCGGTGAGTTCGAGAACCTCGGCCGGCGCCGCCATGTCGCCGCCGGCTCGCTGTCCGGCGGCGAGCAGATGATGGTGGCCATCGCCCGGGCGCTGGTGCCCGAGCCCAGCTTCGTGCTCCTCGACGAGCCCTCGGCGGGGCTGTCGCCGGCGATGGTCCACGACACCATCGAGCGGGTGCGCACCCTGCGCGACCGCGGTGTCGGCGTGCTTATGGTCGAGCAGAACATCCGCGAGGCGCTTCCCGTGGCGGACCATATCTATGTCCTCGCCGGCGGCCGCCGCCAGTTCGGCGGCTCGCCGGAGCAGATCCGCGACGACGCCCAGCTCATGAGCCTGTACATGGGCGGCTGAACGCCCGGAACCGCCCCTATGATGGCGTTGCCGTCTCCCGCGCCGGGGCGCGTTCCGCCGGGCGGGCGATGAGCAGGAAGCTTGCCAGCGTCGCCAGCCCCATGGCGGCGATGATGAAGGCCATGGAGTGGGAGGTGCCGTCGTGGAACTGGCCCACGAGCGCACCGGCGCCGGCGGCGATGGCCATCTGTATGAACCCGAGCAGCGCGGAGGCGGAGCCGGCCATCTGCGGGAACGGGCCGATGGCGCCGGCCATGGCCTGGGGCATGACGATGCCCACGCCGGTCATGAACAGCATGTGCGGCACGATCACGGCCGCCACCGTATAGACGCTGGCCGCCGACAGGCCCGCCATGGCCGAGCCCGCGGCGGCGGAGAGCAGGCTGCCGGCGAGCATCAGTCGCTCGATCCCCCAGCGCCGGCTCAGCCGCCCGCCGATGATGCTGCCGCCCATGTAGCCGAGTACCACCAGGGTGAAATACAGCCCGTAGTGCTCCTCCGCCACGCCGAGGAACTCGATCAGCACGAACGACGAGCCGGAGAGGAAGGCGAACAGACCCCCGAAGACGAAGCCCACCGCCAGGGAATAGCCCACGAACACCCGCGAGCGGACGAGGGTGCGGTAGTTGGCGGCGATGACCCCGGGACGGATGGGCTGGCGGTAGGCGGCGGGCAGGGGCTCCGGCAGCGCCAGGGCCACGGTCGCGGTCACGACGGCGGCGTAGACCGCGAGTACCACGAACAGCGAGGGCCAGCCGGCCGCCACGAGCAGGTAGCCGCCGAGCACGGGGGCGGCGGCGGGTGCCAGGGCCATCGCCGTCGCCAGGTGCGAGAGCACCCGGGCCGCCTCGCGGTGACCGTGGATGTCGCGAACCGCCGCGCGCCCGAGCACCGGGCCGACGCACCCGCCGAGGGCCTGGAGGAAGCGCAGGGCGATCATCGTCTCGATGGTCGGGGCCAGCGCGCAGCCGATGGTGGCCAGCACGAACAGCGCCAGCCCCCCGACGATCACCGGTTTGCGGCCGAAACGGTCAGCGAGCGGGCCGTAGATGAGCTGGGACAGGGCGAAGCCGAGCATGTACACGCTCAGCGTGAGCTGGACCTCGTCGCTGCTCGCCTCGAGCGCCCGGCTGATGGCCGGCAGGGCGGGGAGGTAGAGATCCGTGGCGAGCGGGCCGATGGCGACCAGCGCCGCGAGCAGCAGGGTGGTCGTCCTGGACTTGGGTTCCAGCAATGCGTTCCTCCTTCGGCCCGTCGTTGTGACTAACCTTTCAGGACGTATACGCCCTGGAAGGTTAGTATCGCTGCACACAAAACGGCCCGACTGCGTCGGGCCGTTGGCGGGTGGCGAGCGGGGGCGGCGCTACTTGGGCCGCTTGTCGATGACCCGCTTGGCCTTGCCCTGGGAGCGCTCCACCTCGCCGGCGTTCAGCACGCGGACCTCGGTGCTGATGCCGATGTAGGACTTGATGTGATGCTGCAGGTCCTTGGCCAGCGCGACCTTCTCCTCGTCGCCGACCTCGCCGAGATCCTGCCGGGGCTCGACGTAGACAGCCATCTTGTCCAGGTGCCCGTCGCGCCAGACCTCGATCTGGTAGTGCGGCGCCAGCTGCCCCTGGTTGCAGATCCGCTCCTCGATCTGGCTGGGGAAAACATTAACACCGCGAATGATTAGCATATCATCCGAGCGCCCCGTGATGCGGCCCATCCGCCGCATGGTGCGGGCGGTGCCCGGCAGCAGGCGGGTGAGGTCGCGGGTGCGGTAGCGGATGATCGGCAGCGCCTCCTTGGTGAGGCTGGTGAACACCAGCTCGCCTTCCTCGCCGTCGGGCAGCACCTCGCCGGTCTCCGGATCGATGATCTCCGGGTAGAAGAGGTCCTCCCAGATGGTGGGGCCGTCCTTGGTGTCCACGCACTCCTGGGCCACACCCGGACCCATGACCTCGGAGAGGCCGTAGATATCCACCGCGTCGATGTCGAAACGCTCCTCGATCTCTTGGCGCATGGCGTCGGTCCAGGGCTCGGCGCCGAAGATGCCGACACGCAGCGAGGTCTGGCGCGGGTCCATGCCCTGGCGCTCGAACTCGTCGGCGATGTTGAGCATGTAGGAGGGCGTGACCATGATGATCGACGGCTTGAAGTCGGTGATCAGCTGCACCTGCTTCTCGGTCTGCCCGCCGGACATCGGGATCACCGTCGCACCGAGGCGCTCGGCACCGTAGTGCGCGCCCAGCCCGCCGGTGAAAAGGCCGTAGCCGTAGGCCACGTGGACGATGTCGTTGGCACTCCCGCCTGCGGCGCGGATGGAGCGGGCCACGGCGTCCGCCCAGGTGTCGATGTCGTTCTTGGTGTAGCCCACCACGGTGGGACGGCCGGTCGTGCCGCTGGAGGCGTGGATGCGGACCACGTCGCTCATGGGCACGGCGAACATGCCGTAGGGGTAGTTGTCCCGCAGGTCGTTCTTGTAGGTGAAGGGGAATTTCGCGAGGTCGGCGAGGCTGTTGAGCTCATTGGGATGCACCCCGGCCCGGTCGAAGCTCTCGCGGTAGAACGGGACGTTCTTGTAGGCGTGGTTGAGCGACCAGCGCAGGCGCTCGAGCTGGACGTGGCGCAGCTCGTCGAGGGTGCAGGTCTCGACGGGCTCGAGCAGCGTTCGCAGCGGGACGTTGGGGCTCTTCATCTGGGACTCTCCTTCCCCGGGGTAGGGATGCTTGCCGGTATTCTTGGTCGCGTTGCCCGGCCGCCGTTCCCCGGCGGCCGGTGCGGGCCTCAGACCCGCTCAATCACCATGGCGATACCCTGACCGACGCCGATGCACATGGTGCACAGGGCGTAGCGCCCGCCGCGGCGGTGCAGCTCGTTGACCGCCGCCAGCGCCAGGCGCACGCCGCTCGCGCCGAGCGGATGGCCCAGGGAGATCGCGCCGCCGTTCGGGTTCACATGTCCGGCGTCGTCGGCGACGCCGAGCATGCGCAGCACCGCCAGCGACTGGGCGGCGAAGGCCTCGTTGAGCTCGACCACGTCCATATCCTTGATGCCGAGTCCGAGGCGCTCCAGCAGCTTGCGGCTCGCCGGGGCGGGGCCGATGCCCATCACCCTCGGGGCCACGCCGGCGGTGGCCATGCCCAGCACCCGCGCCCGCGGGGTGAGGCCGTGGCGCTTAACCGCCCCCTCGGAGGCCACGATCAGCGCACCGGCGCCGTCGTTGACGCCGGAGGCATTGCCGGCGGTGACGCTGCCGCCCTCGCGACGGAAGGGCGTCGGCAGCTTGGCCAATGCCTCCGCAGTGGTCTCCGGACGGGGATGCTCGTCGCTGTCCACGACCACCGGATCGCCCTTGCGCTGGGGGATCGTCACCGGGGTGATTTCCTCGGCGAGGCGGCCCGACTCCATCGCGGCGTGGGTGCGCTTCTGGCTGCGCAGGGCGAAGGCGTCCTGGTCGTCGCGGGAGACGCCGTAGTCCTCGGCGACGTTCTCGGCGGTCTCCGGCATGGAGTGGGTGCCGAACTGCTCCTCCATCAGGCGGTTGACGAAGCGCCAGCCGATGGTGGTGTCGTAGATGTCGGCGTGCCGGGAGAAGGCCTTCTCGGCCTTGCCCATGACGAACGGCGCCCGGGACATGCTCTCGACGCCGCCGGCGATCATCAGCTCCGCCTCCCCGGCGCGCACGGCGCGGGCGGCGGTGCCGACGGCATCCAGGCTGGAGCCGCACAGGCGGTTGACGGTGCTCCCGGGGACGTCCTCGGGCAGGCCTGCGAGGAGGGCGGCCATGCGTGCGACGTTGCGGTTGTCCTCGCCGGCCTGGTTGGCGCAGCCGAGGATGACATCCTCCACCGCCGCCCAGTCGACGTCCGGGTTGCGCGCCATCAGCGCCTTCAGCGGCACGGTGGCCAGGTCATCCGCGCGCACCGCCGCCAGCGCGCCGCCGTAGCGGCCGAAGGGCGTGCGCACGCCGTCGCAGATATACGCTTGAGTCATTCCTTCACCTCCAGCCCGGGCACGATCCGGCCCCGGGTCTGATAGGACTTGCCGCGGAACAGCGCGACCACGCGGCCGTCCTGGTTCTCCACCCGGATGTCGTAGACCCCGGTGCGCCCGCCGCGGCTGCGTTCCTCGCCGATTGCGGTGAGGTGGTCGCCGCGCTTCGCCGGCGCCAGGTAGTCGATGGACGCACCCTGGGCGACGGTGATGAGGTTGTTGTAGTTGCACGCGAAGGCGAACGCCGAGTCCGCCAGCGTGAAGATGAACCCGCCGTGGCAGTTGTCGTGGCCGTTGGCCATGTCGTCGCGCACGGTCATCGACAGCCGGGAATACCCGGGGCTCACGGCCTCGAGCGTCATTCCCAGACCGCGCGAGGCGGTATCGTCGTCCCACATGGCCCGGGCGCAGCGCTCGGCCATCTCCTGCGCCGAGACGGTCTCGACGGTCGCTTCATCACTCATGGAATCCGGCTCCTGCATAGACCTTTCGCCACAGCAGCGGCGAGACACGGTAGCGATCCAGGCCGTAGACCACCGCGAGGCTGTCCAGCACCTGGCAGACCTCGGGCAGGCCGATGGCCTCCGCCCAGGCCAGCGGCCCGCGCGGGTAGTTCACGCCCCCCTTCATGGCGGTGTCGCAGCCCGCGGCGTCGCACACCCCCTGGTTCACCGCGTCCGCGCCCTCGTTGGCGAGCATGCACACGGTGCGCATCACGATCAGTCCCGGCACGTCGTCGATCACCGAGACCTCCCGGCCGAGGGCCTGGAACAGCCCGGCGGCGCGCTCGACACCGGCGGCGGGGGTCTGGTCCGCGGCGGCGATCACCGCGCGGGCGGCGTCGGCGAAGTCCAGCGCCAGGTCGAAGACCACCAGCTCCTCGAGGTCCTCCTCGAACGCCCGCTCCGTGGCCAGCCGGCCGTCGGTGAGGGCGAGGGTGGTGGGGCCGACGTGGAGGTAGCCGTCCTCGCCGTCCTGGCGCTCGACCGCGATACCCGCGGCCTCGATCGCCTCCACCAGCGGCTCGGCGACACCCATGTCGCCCTCGACGACCACCCGCTCCGGGCGCGGGGCGGCCGGAGCGGCGGCGGGGACGGGGTTGTCCGCACCCTCGCGGTAGTCGTAGAAACCGCGCCCGGACTTGCGCCCGAGCAGCCCGCCCTCGACGTACTCGCGCTGCAGCAGCGAGGGCAGGAAGCGCGGGTCCTGGTAGTAGGCGTTGAACACCGAGTTGGTGACCGCGAAGTTCACGTCCTGGCCGATCAGGTCCATGAGCTCGAACGGCCCCATACGGAAGCCCCCCGAGCCCTTGAGCGCGGCGTCGATGGTGGCGACGTCCGCGCCGCCCTCCTCGAGCACCCGCAGCGCCTCGGCGTAGAAGGGCCGGGCGACGCGGTTGACGATGAACCCGGGCGTGGAGCGGGCGTGCACCGGGTGCTTGCCCCAGGCGGCGGCGGTCGCGTGCACCGTCTCCGCCACCGCGCGGTCGGTGGCGATGCCGCTGATGACCTCGACGAGCCTGAGGATCGGCGCCGGGTTGAAGAAGTGCATGCCCACCAGGCGTTCGGGGCGCCGGAGCCCGGCGCCGATGGCGGTCACGGAGATCGAGGAGGTGTTGGTGGCGAGGATGACGTCCTCACCGCAGATGGTCTCGATCTCGCCGAACACCGTCTGCTTGATATTGATGTCCTCGACGATGGCCTCGATCACCAGGCCCGCCGGCGCGAGTCCGGCGGTGGTATCCACCGGCGTGATCCGCGCGCAGATGGCGTCCACCTGCTCGGCGCTCATGCGCCCGCGCTCGACCAGGCGCTGCATGCCCGAGCGCGTGCGCTCGATGCCCTTGGCGGCGGCGCCCTCGACGGCGTCGAACAGCAGCACGGGGTGGCCGGCGGTGGCGGCCACCTGGGCGATGCCGGCACCCATGGTGCCCGCGCCGATGACGCCGATGACGGTGTCGGTGCTCAGTGCGCTCATGCTCATTTCCCCTGGAACTGCGGGTCGCGCTTGTCCATGAAGGCGGCCACGCCCTCGCGGTAGTCGTCGGTGCGTCCGGCGGCGCGCTGGAGGTCACGCTCGAGGTCGAGCTGCTGGTCCAGGTCGTTGTGCCAGGAGGCGTTGATCGCGCGCTTGATCAGCGACAGGCCCTTGGTGGGCTGGCCTGCGAGGTGGCGGGCGAGGGCGTCGGCCTCAGCGGCGAGCTGCTCGTCGTCGACCACCCGCCAGATCATGCCCCAGGCCTCGGCCTGGTCGGCGGAGAGCTTGTCGCCGAGCATCGCCAGGCCCATGGCGCGGGCGTGGCCCACCAGTCGCGGCAGGTGCCAGGTGCCGCCGGAGTCCGGTAGCAGGCCGATCCTGCAGAACGCCTGGATGAAGCTCGCCGAACGCGCGGCGAGGACGATGTCGCAGGCGAGCGCGAGGTTCGCGCCGGCGCCGGCGGCGACGCCGTTGACCGCGCAGATCACCGGCATCTCCAGGGCGCGGAGCTTGCGGATCAGCGGGTTGTAGTTCTTCTCGATGGACTCGCCGAGGTCCGGGGCGTCGCCGCCCGGGGCAACGTTGCGGTCGGAGAGGTCCTGGCCGGCGCAGAAGCCGCGGCCGCTGCCGGTGATCAGCAGGCAGCGCACGCCCTCGTCACGCTCGGCGGACTTGATCGCCGCGCGGACCTCCTCGTGCATCTGTGCGTTGAAGCTGTTCAGCGCCTTGGGCCGGTTGAGGGTCAGCGTGGCGACCCCGGCCTCGACGGCGTATTCGATGGTCTCGTAGCTCATGGCGGTCTACCGTCCCTTGAACTCGGGCTTGCGCTTTTCCATGAAGGCGCTGAGGCCTTCCTGGCGATCTTCGGTGGCGGCGAGGATGGTGAACGCCTGGCGCTCCAGGCGCAGGCCGGCGCCGAGGCCGGTGTCAAAGGCCTTGAGCAGCACGTCCTTCGCCTGGCGGACCGCTATGGGCGGTTTGGCGGCAATGGTGGCGGCCAGCGCCTGGGCGCGCTCGATGGTGGCCTCGCGGGGCGTGATTTCGGCGATCAGCCCGCTGGTCAGCGCGGTGCGGGCGTCGATCCATTCCCCGGCGAGTACCATCTTCATCGCCAGCGGCTTGCCTACGGTACGGATCAGGCGCTGGGTGCCGCCGGCGCCGGGCAGGATGCCGAGATTGATCTCCGGCTGGCCGAACTGGGCGTCGTCGGCGGCTATAATGATGTCCGCGTGCATGGCGAGTTCACAGCCACCCCCGAGCGCGTAGCCGTTGACCGCGGCGACGATGGGCTTGGGGAAGTCGGCGATGCGTTGCCAGTAGCCGGGGCGGGCGTCCTCGACCACGCCCTTGAGATCCAGGGAGGCGAGCTCGCCGATGTCGGCGCCGGCGGCGAAGACCTTCTCCCCGCCGGTGAGCACGACCGCGCGGACGGCGTCGTCGTTCGCGGCGGCGTCCAGGGTCTCGGCGATCTCGCGGAGAAGATTGGTGCGCAGGGCGTTGCGCGCCTTGGGTCGGTTCAGGGTGATCTGCAGGACATGATCCGTCGCGTGCGCCACGACGATGTCCTCGAAGTCGGCCATGTCTGCCCCTCCTCCTGCAAACGGGTTGTCGGCGCCGTGGCGGGTCGGAGGAACACGGCCTGAGTCTTTTCCGGCCGGTATTCGGTATCGCGTCCCGCAGCCCCGTACGGGGGTGCCTCGTTCCCGCCGGCATCCCCGTCATGACGCGCCTTGCGGCGGGTTTCGGGCGCCGGTTCAGGTCGCCGAACAATACAGCAACGGTTTAATAGGATACAAGAATTTCATTGACAGAGGTCAAATACGTATCAAAATACGGGCGACCTTAAGGCATCGTCCGCGCCCGTCCCCGCGCCGTAGCCGGCACGCGGCGCCGACGAGAAGTATGGACCAGGCCCGTTGGTGAATCATCGGCGGGCGGCACCCCAGGAGGCGAGATGGCACAGGATTTCTACGCGAAGCACCAGCAGACGCTGGACAAGGCGATCGAGGTCACGCGCACGCGGGAGTTCTGGAGCCCGTACCCGGAGATGCCGAGCGGCAAGATCTACGGCGAGAACGCCGCGTCCGAGGGCGAGGCGGCGTTCAAGGCGCGGCTGAACCGGCCGTTCGAGCTGGAGATGCCGGGGATCGAGGGCGAGATCGGCGAGGAGCACTCCCCCTACGGCTTCGACCTCGGTATCCGCTATCCCCGGGTCGACATTGACACCCTGATCCCCGCCATGCAGTCCTCGCTCAAGGCCTGGCGCGACGCCGGCCCGGAGCAGCGTGCGGGCGTGTGCGCGGAGATCCTGGAGCGTCTGAACCGGCGCAGCTTCGAGATGGGCCACGCGGTGATGCATACCACCGGGCAGGCCTTCATGATGGCCTTCCAGGCCGGCGGCACCCACGCCCAGGACCGCGGTCTGGAGGCGGTGGCGTACGCGCTCGAGGCCCAGACCCGCACTGCCAGCGACGCGCGCTGGGTCAAGCCCCAGGGCAAGCGTGACCCGCTGGAGATGGACAAGCACTTCCGCGTCATCCCGCGCGGGCTCGCGCTGATGATCGGCGTGTCCACATTCCCGACCTGGAACGGTTACCCGGGCCTGTTCGCGAGCCTCGCCACCGGCAACCCGGTGATCGTCAAGCCGCACCCGCACACGGTGCTGCCGCTTGCGATCACCGTTGAGGTCTGCCAGCAGGTGTTGCGCGAGGCGGGCTTCGACCCGTGGCTCGTCTCCATGGTGGTGGATACCCGCGAGGCGCCGGTGACCAAGGAGCTGGCGCTGCGCGAGGAGATCGGCGTGATCGACTTCACCGGCAGCTCCGAGTTCGGCGAGTGGCTGGAGCGCAACTGCCACCACGCGCAGGTCTACACCGAGAAGGCCGGCGTGAACTCGATCGTCATCGACTCCACGGACAACCTCAAGGGCATGGTGCAGAACCTCGCGTTCTCGCTGTCGTTGTACTCCGGGCAGATGTGCACCACGCCGCAGGACATCTTTGTGCCGCGGGACGGTATCGAGACCGACCAGGGGCACCTGTCCTTCGACGAGGTGGCTAGCGCCATCGCCGAGGGCGTGCGCAAGTTCCTCTCGGACAACGACCGGGCCACCGCGGTGCTCGGCGCCATCCAGGCACCGGTGACGGCGGACCGCATCGAGGAGTCCACCAGCCTCGGCGAGGTGGTGCTCGCCTCCGAGGCCCGCGAGCACCCCGAGTTCGAGAATGCGCGGGTACGCACGCCGCTTATCCTCAAGGTGGACAGCGCCGACGAGGACACCTACGGCCGCGAGCTCTTCGGGCCGATCGCCATGGTCATCGCGACCGACGGCACCGATGACAGCATCGACCGGGCGCGCCGCCTCGCGAAGTCCAGGGGGGCGATCACCTGGGGCGTGTATGCCAGCGACGAGGTCGTGCTGGAGCGCATGGAGGCGGCGGCGCTGGACGCCGGCGTGTCGCTGTCCGTGAACCTCACCGGCGGTGTCTACGTCAACCAGACCGCGGCCTTCAGCGACTACCACGCCACCGGCGCCAACCCGGCGGCGAATGCCTGCCTGTGCGACAGCGCGTTCGTGGCCAACCGCTTCCGCGTGGTGGAGACGCGGCGGCACGCGGCGTAAGCTAACGTCGCCGCACCGCCCGACCGGGGGCGGGGTGGCTTACCGGTGGCGGCGTTTCGGTGGCCGGGGAGGGGCGCCGACACGCCTGCCGGGAGGCAGTCACGGCGTCTCCGGGACCGGCAGGCCATCCTCCCGCCCCGGCTGATGCGTGCCCCGCGGCGAGTGATCCAGGAGGAGAGCCCATGCCCTGTTACGCCATCGACGGGATCCGCCCCGTCGTCCACCCGGACGCCTACGTCCATCCCTCCGCCGTGCTCATCGGCGACGTCATCGTCGGTCCCGGTGTCTACGTCGGCCCGTGTGCCTCGCTGCGTGGCGACTTCGGCCGCCTGATCCTGGAGGAGGGCAGCAACCTCCAGGACACCTGCGTGATGCACGGCTTCCCCGGTACCGACACCGTCGTCGAGCCGGACGGGCATATCGGCCACGGTGCGGTGCTCCACGGCTGTCGCGTGCGCGAGAACGCCATGGTCGGGATGAACGCCGTGGTCATGGACAACGCCGTGGTGGGCGAGTCCACCATCGTCGCGGCCTCCGCGTTCGTGCGCGCCGACGTGGAGCTGCCGGCGCGCAGCCTGGTCGTCGGGGTCCCCGCCAGGGTCCTGCGTGAGCTCACCGACGACGAGGTCGAGTGGAAGCGCGAGGGCACCCGGACCTACCAGAACCTGACCCTGCGCTCGGCGGGCAGTATGGTGGAGGTCACGCCGCAGGCGGAGATGGAGCCGGACCGTCCGCGCATGGACGTCGGCGACGTCGAGCCGCTGTACCAGCGGCGCCGGCGCGGGTCCTGAACGTCACCGCGGGCACGCCCTCCGGGGCGCCGCCGGCGCAGACCGCGCCCGTACCCCGGATCACCAGAGCCTGAATACAGGAGGCGAAGACAGCCCCATGAGCTACCAGTACATCACCACCGAGACCCGCGGCCGCGTCGGCATCGTCACCCTCGACCGGCCCAAGGCCATGAACGCCCTCTCCGATGCCCTCATGCACGAGGTCGGGCAGGCGCTCGCCGCCTTCGACGCGGACGACGCCATCGGCGCGGTGGTCCTCACCGGCAGCGAGAAGGCCTTCGCCGCCGGCGCGGACATCAAGGACATGGCGAGCTCCGACTTCGTCGACCTCTTCCGCCGGGACTTCCCCGGCACCGACGGCTGGAGTGCGCCGGATCGCTTCCGCAAGCCGCTGATCGCCGCCGTCGCCGGCTATGCACTGGGTGGCGGCTGCGAGCTGGCGATGGCCTGCGACTTCATCATCGCAGCGGACAACGCCCAGTTCGGTCAGCCGGAGATAAAGATCGGCGCGATGCCCGGCGCCGGCGGCACCCAGCGCCTGACCCGCGCCGTGGGCAAGGCCAAGGCCATGGAGATGTGCCTGACCGGCCGCAACATGGACGCCGAGGAGGCCGAGCGCGCCGGCCTGGTGGCCCGCATCGTCCCGGCCGAGCAGCTCCTCGAGGATGCCGTGCGCACCGCGGCGAAGATCGCCGGCCACTCCCTGCCGTCGACCATGCTGGTGAAGGAGTCCGTCAACCAGGCCTTCGAGACCCCGCTTCGCGACGGTCTGCGCCAGGAGCGCCGCCTCTTCCAGGCGACCTTCGCCACGGAGGATCAGAAGGAAGGCATGGCCGCGTTCGTGGAGAAGCGCAAGCCGGACTTCAAGCACCGGTGATCCGGATGCGGCGATCACGGAGACCGGACCCGCGTCGCGTCGGGCCTGGTCTCCGTGGTGCGTCGAGGTAGGTCGCGCCGGCCTTTCGTGCAAGGATGGGTCGCTCATCGCCAGCCGGCGCCGACGACCTGGAGTGACATGACACAGCCGGACAACCGATTCCCCGATACCGACCGCAACGGCCTCTACCGGGCCATTCGCGAGCGCCGGGACGTGCGCTCGCAGTTCCTGCCCGATCCGGTCCCGCCGGAGGTGCTGGCGCGTCTGCTGCAGGCGGCGCACCATGCGCCGTCGGTGGGCTTCATGCAGCCCTGGGACTTCATCGTCATCGAGAGCACGGCGGTACGGCAGGCCGTGCGCGGGATCTTCGAGCGGGAGAACGAGCGGGCTGCCGCGCAGTACGGCGGTGAACGTGCCGGGCTCTACCGCAGCCTCAAGCTCGAGGGCATCCTGGAAAGCCCGCTCAACCTCTGCGTGACCTGCGACCGATCTCGCGGCGGGACCAACGTGCTCGGGCGCAACACGATCCTGGAGACGGATCTGTTCAGCGCCTGCCTGGCCGTGCAGAACCTCTGGCTTGCCGCCAGGGCGGAAGGCATTGGCGTCGGCTGGGTGAGCATCCTTGATCAGGGGGAGCTGGCCGGAACGCTGGGGCTGCCCGAAGCGGTCTATCCGCTGGCCTATCTCTGCGTGGGCTACGTGAGCGAGTTCCTGACCCGGCCGGAGCTGGAGAGCCGCGGCTGGCGCTCGCGGTTGCCGCTGGACGAGCTCGTGCACACCGACGTCTGGGGGCAGCCGCTGCCGGTCGGGCCGCTGGCATCGGCGCTGCGGGACCCCGATCCCTTCGGGGGATAGCCCGTCCGCGTGCCTATCCCGGGGACCGGGTCCGCCGAGACATACGCAGACACGTTTTGTTAATAAGAATATTTCGCGTTCGCGTTTTAGGGGGTATGGTGGGGCGATCTCTCAGCAACAGCCTTCCAGGAGGTCGACCCATGCACCACCCTCGAGCCCTCTTAGCCCTGATACTGCTGCTGGCGGCGCCGGCGGCCTTCGCGGCGCAGTGCGAGGTCACCGTCGAGGCCAACGACGCCATGCAGTACGACACCGACCGCATCGAGGTCAGTCAGTCCTGCGAGACGTTCACCGTGACCCTCGAGCACGTCGGCCAGCTGCCCCGCGCGGCGATGGGTCACGACTGGGTCCTCAGCACCACCGCGGACAAGCAGGGCGTGGTCAATGACGGCATCGCCGCGGGCATCGACAAGGGTTACGTGAAGCCCGACGACGAGCGGGTCATCGCCGCCACGGACCTCATCGGCGGTGGCGAGCAGACGACGGTGACCTTCGATCCCTCCGAGCTGGAGGAGGGCGGGGATTACAGCTTCTACTGCACCTTCCCCGGCCACGCGTCGGTGATGACCGGCAAGCTCGTGGTCACGGACTGACCCGCTCCCCAGGCCGGCGGCGGTGCCCGGGGCGCGCCGCCGGCGCCCCTCCCGACCCCGGAGGCCCGCCGGGGTGCCGGGTTCCTCCCGGCGATGTCCGCGGGGGCGCCCTTCGCGCGGACCGGTGGCTGTTCGGGTGCCGTGGCCTCGACCACCTGCCCGGGGCCGGGGGCCAGGGCGGACCCGACGTGGCGATTGATATCCATCAATACGTGGAATGGTTCTAAGTTGCAGCATGGGGATCGCCACGGATTCGGCCATTGCCATTCCTCTCTCCCACTTCAGGAGGTTCCCATGCGTTATTCCTGTCTTCTCGTCGCCCTGGTGCTGTTCTCCGCCGCGCCGGCGAGCTTCGCTGCCAACTGCACCGCCACGGTGGAAGCGAACGACGCCATGCAGTTCAGCACCGAGCATATCGAGGTCAGCCAGTCCTGCGAGACGTTCAAGGTCGTGCTCAAGCACGTGGGCGACCTCTCGCTCCAGGCCATGGGCCACGACTGGGTCCTCAGCGAGACCAACGACATGTGGGACGTGGTGAACGCGGGCAATACCGCCGGCGTGGACAACGGCTACGTGAAGCCCGGCGACGAGCGCGTGATCGCCGCGACGGACCTTATCGGCGGTGGCGAGCAAACCTCGACGACCTTCGACCCCTCGAAGCTGGAGAAGGGCGGGAATTACAGCTTCTACTGCACCTTCCCCGGTCATGCCTCGCAGATGAAGGGCGAGCTCGTCGTCGTGGAGTGACGGCGCCGGCGGTGGGGCCGTTGCCGGCCCCGCCCGCCACTGGTGCTAGCGCGAGCCCTCGCCCATGGCAAGGAACGAGCGGGCCGCCTCGGCGTTGCCGCCGAGCTCGCGGAAGCTGCTGAGGGCGCCGAGCAGGGCCGAAGACTCGTAGGGGACGAGCACGCGGTCGCCCTCCTTGGCGATATCCGGGAGCTTCTTGAGGTACTCCAGCCCCAGCAGGTAGCCGATGATGGTGTCCATGCCGGCGGCGTCGCCGGTGGCCTCGGTCAGCCGGGTGATCGCCTTGCTCTCGCCCTCTGCGCGCAGAATGGCCGCCTCCCGGTCGCCCTCGGCGGTGAGCACGGCGGCGCGCTTCTCGCCCTCGGCGCGGGCGATCTCCGCTTCCTTCTGGCCGTTGGCCTCGGTGACCGTGGCGCGGCGCTTGCGCTCGGCGGCCATCTGGAGTCGCATCGCCTCCTCGACCTCCGTGGGCATCGCGATATCCTGGATCTCCACGCGGTTGACCTTCACGCCCCACTTGTCGCCGACCTCGTCCATGGTGGTCTGCAGCGCGTTGTTAACCTCGTCCCGGCTCTCGAAGAGCTTGTCCAGCTCCATCTTGCCGATCTCCGAGCGCAGGGACGTCTTGGCGAGCACCTCCACCGCCTGGATGAAGTTCTCCACCTCGTAGACGGCCATCTTCGGGTCCAGGATCTGGAAGTACAGTGCGCCGTTGACGGTGACGGTCACGTTGTCCCGGGTGACCACGTTCTGGCCGGGAAAATCCAGCACCGTCTCGCGGCGGTCGATGCGTGTGACCCGCTCGACGAAGGCGGTCATCTCCCCGCCTTTCTCGCGATAGCGGCGCACGGTGATCGCCCGCGGGCGGTCGATGAAGGGGATGACCCAGTTGATACCCGGAGTCAGCGTCTTGCTGTAGGAACCCAGCCGTTCCATCACCACGGCCTCGCTCTGCTGAACGAGCATGATGCCCTTGATGATGACGGCGATGGCGACGGCGGCCAGGATGCCCGCGATGGTCAGGCCCATGGTTGTGAGTCTCCTCGTCTCTGCGGGGGGCGGTGTGGCGTCGGCGTCAGTCCGCCGGCGCCACGATGGCGGTGATGCCCTCGATGCGCAGCACGCGGACACGGCTGTCCGCCGGTGGGATGCTGCCGTCCTCGAAGCGCACGGGCAGGGCGTCATGACGCAGGTGGATCACCGCGCGGCCGTTTCGGACGATCACGGTGCAGATCCGGCCGGCCTCGCCGCCTTCGCCGGCGACGGCGTACCGGACACGCTCGCGCCGGCGGCGGACGCGCCGGATGACCAGCGGCGTTAGCGCCATGTCGACCACCGCGGCGGTAATAATCTGGACGGTCAGGGGAAAGCCGGTGAATCCGGCGACCAGGCCCCCGACCGCGAGGCCGGCAGCCAGCGCCAGGAAGAACAGCTCACCGCCGGCGAGGAGCTCGAGCAGCAGGGCGGCGAGGGCGGCGATCAGCCACAGGTGCCAGGCGGCGAACTCGAGGCCCATGAAATCTCCCTGTCGTGAGCGTGGGTCTGGCCTGGTTGCATCGTTTGGCCCCGTGCCGGCAGTGGCCTCCGCAGGGACATGGCCGGGGCGGCCCGGGTCCGCACAGCATAGCGGGAAGCCGTTCGTATGCATACCAGGGTCGGGAGGGGGCGCAGCGGTCGGTGGATGCCCGCCCGGTGCCCGTCGGTAGGGGGTGAACGGCAGATGGGGGTGCCCCCATCCGCCGTTCACCGCATGGCGGTGCGGGTCAGCCCTGCCACTCGGCTGCGGCCTTGTCGAAGGTCTCGGTCATGTGACCGGTGGGCTGGCCGAGGAGGCTCGCGACTACGATGGCCACCGCGCAGAGCACGAAGCCCGGCAGGATCTCGTACATCTCGAAGATGCCGCCGGAGAGCTGTTTCCAGACCACCACGGTCACGGCACCCACAATGATGCCCGCCAGGGCGCCGTTGCGCGTCATCCGCCGCCAGAACAGCGAGCCGATGATCACCGGGCCGAAGGCCGCGCCGAAGCCGCCCCAGGCGTAGGAGACGAGCCCCAGCACCTTGCTGTCCGGGTTGCCGGCGATGATCAGAGCGATCAGCGCGATGCCCGCCACCGCGAGGCGTCCCACCCAGACGAGCTCGTTCTGCGTGGCGTTGGGCCGGACGAACGGCTTGTAGATGTCCTCCGCGAGGGCGCTGGAGGAGACCAGCAGCTGGGAGTCGATGGTGGACATCACCGCCGCGAGGATGGCGGCGAGCAGAACGCCGGCGATCCACGGGTTGGCGAGCGTGGTGGAGAGCAGGATGAACACCTTCTCACTGTCCTGGAGCGGGTTGTCGGCGAAATAGGCGTAGCCCACGTAGCCCGTGAAGATGGCGCCGAACAGTCCGAGCACCATCCAGGCGATGCCGATCAGCCGCGCGGTGGGCACGTCGTGATGGCTGCGGATCGCCATGAACCGCACGATGATGTGCGGCTGGCCGAAGTAGCCGAGCCCCCAGGCCATGAGCGAGACGATGCTGAACAGGGTCATGCCGCTCAGGGCATCGTTGAAGCTCGGGTCCATGCTGCCGACCTGGGAGACCGTGGACCCCCAGCCGCCCATCGCCTGGATGCCGACCAGGGGCACGATGACCAGGGCCAGGAACATCAGGATGCCCTGGATGAAGTCGGTCCACGAGACGGCCAGGAAACCCCCGAGGAAGGTGTAGGAGATGATCACCAGGCCGCCGATCCACAGCGAAGCGGTGTAGGACAGCCCGAAGCTCGCCTCGAACAGCTTCGCCCCGGCCACCAGCCCGGAGGAGGTGTAGAAGGCGAAGAACAGCAGGATGACCGCCGCCGAGATCACCCGCAGGATCTTGCTGGTGTCGTCGAAGCGCCGCTCCAGGTAGTCGGGCACGGTGATGGCGTCGTCCGCGACCTCCGTATAGACGCGCAGCCGCCGGGCAACGAACTGCCAGTTCAGGTAGGCGCCGATGGTCAGGCCGATGGCGATCCAGATCTGGTTCATGCCCGAGGCGTACATCGCACCGGGCAGGCCGAGCAGCAGCCAGCCGCTCATGTCCGAGGCGCCGGCGGACAGGGCCGCCACGCCGGCGTTGAGGCTGCGTCCGCCGAGGACGTAGTCGGACATGTTGCTGGTCAGGCGGTAGGCGGCGATGCCGATGGCCATCATCGCCACCAGGTAGACCACGAACGTGGTCACCGTCGGGAGATTCATCGTGACTTCCATCGCCTCGCCTCCTCTAGCCCCGGCGTGCACCGAGCCAGGTGATGACGGACAGCGCCACGCACAGCGGCATGGGCACGAGCAGCCAGAACCAGGTGGCCGTGGTCAGTGCGTCTTCCATGGGGATCCCCTTTTGCTCGTTGTCGCGTCTCTCGTGTGGGTGGTTACTCGTTGAAGCGCTGCGGTTCGGGCAGCAGCAGGTTCTCGCCGGATTCCCCGGTGCCCTCGTCCTCCAGCGACATCAGCGAGGCGTTGCCGCCGGCGGCGGTGGTGTCGATGGATAGCGCCCGCTCAGTGGCGAAGCGGTAGAGGTAGCGCGGGCCGCCGGCCTTCGGGCCGGTGCCGGAGAGCCCCTCGCCGCCGAACGGGTGCACGCCGACCACCGCGCCGATCATGTTGCGGTTCACGTAGGCGTTGCCCACCTTCATCCGCGAGACCACGCGGTTCACCGTGGTGTCGATGCGGCTGTGGATGCCGAAGGTGAGCCCGTAGCCCATGGCGTTGACCTCGTCGACGACGCGGTCGATGTCCCGGGCGCGGAAGCGGACCACGTGCAGGATCGGGCCGAACTTCTCCTCGCCGAGCTGCTCGATGCTCTCGAGCTGGTAGGCCTGGGCGGGGAAGAATGTGCCGCTGCCGCCGTTGACGGGGAGCTCGCAGCGGTGCAGCAGGGTCGCCTCCTTCTCCATGCGCTCCGCGTGCTCGCTCAGCATCCGCCGGGCGTCCTCGTCGATCACCGGGGTGACATCGGTGGCGAGCGACCACGGGTCGCCGATGCTGAGCTCCGCCATGGCGCCGCGCAGCATCACCAGCAGCTTGTCGGCGATGTCCTCCTGCACGTAGAGCACCCGCAGCGCGGAGCAGCGCTGGCCGGCGCTCTGGAAGCTCGATTTGAGCACGTCCGCGACGACCTGCTCCGGCAGCGCCGAGGAGTCCACGATCATCGCGTTCTGGCCACCGGTCTCGGCGATCAGCGGCAGGATCGGCCCGTCGCGCTGGGCCAGGGTCTGGTTGATACCGCGGGCGGTGGGCACGGAGCCGGTGAAGGCCACGCCGGAGATGCGCGGATCCGCCACCAGCGGCGCGCCCACGGTGGGGCCGTCGCCGGGCAGCAGCTGGAGCACGTCGCCGGGGATGCCGGCGCGGTGGAGCAGGCTGACGGCGTAGTGGCCGATCAGGCTGGTCTGCTCCGCGGGCTTGGCGATCACCGCGTTGCCGGCCGCCAGGGCGGCGGTCACCTGGCCGGTGAAGATCGCCAGCGGGAAGTTCCACGGGCTGATGCACACGAACACGCCGCGGCCGCGCAGCTCGATGGTGTTGCGTTCGCCGGTGGGGCCGGGCAGGGGCATGGGACCGTCGAACTCCCGCCGGGCCTGGGCTGCGTAGTAGCGGCAGAAGTCCACCGCCTCGCGCACCTCGGCGATGCCGTCGGGGATGTGCTTGCCCGCCTCACGGGCGCACAGGGCGATCAGCGTGGGCATCTCGGCCTCGAGGAGGTCCGCGTAGCGCTCGATGCAGGCGGCGCGCTCGCTCGCCGGGGTGCGGTCCCAGTCGTCGAAGGCGCGCTGGGCGCGGGCGATGGCGTCCTCCACGTCCTGGGGCGTGGCCCAGGTGATCTGGCCGACCACGCGGGTGCGGTCCGCCGGGGCGCGTACCGCCTCGCCCTCGCCGAGCCGGGTGCTGCCGCCGATGATCGGGCCACCCTGCCAGTCCATCGCGTCGGCGCGCTGCATGCCCTCGTGCAGCCAGTTCAGGTGGGTGATGTCGCTGATGTCCACGCCCATGGAGTTGCGCCGCTCCGGCCCGTAGATGTCCGCGGGCAGGGGGATCCGCGGGTGCGGGATCGTATGGTGACGACGGACCTGGGCGATGGGGTCGGCGATGATCTCGTCCACCGGGGTCTTCTCGTCGACGATGCGGTTGACGAAGGAGCTGTTCGCGCCGTTCTCCAGCAGCCGGCGCACCAGGTAGGCAAGCAGGTCCTCGTGGCTGCCCACCGGGGCGTAGATGCGGCAGGGCAGGTCTAGGTTGTCCTCGCCGACGATCTGGTCGTAGAGCGCCTCGCCCATGCCATGCAGGCGCTGGAACTCGAAGTCGCGGTTATCGCCGGCCACCTCCAGCACGTAGGCGAGGGTGTGGGCGTTGTGGGTGGCGAACTGCGGGTAGAACGCCTCGCGGTCGGCGAGCATCTTGCGCGCGCAGGCCAGGTAGGCGACGTCGGTGTTCGCCTTGCGGGTGAACACCGGGTAGCCGTCGAGGCCCTGTTCCTGGGCGATCTTGATCTCGGTGTCCCAGTATGCGCCCTTGACCAGCCGCACCATGAAGCGCCGGCCGTGGCGCCGTGCCAGGTCGGCGAGCCAGTCCAGCAGCGGGAAGGCGCGCTTCTGGTAGGCCTGCACGGCGAGGCCGAGGCCCTGCCAGTCGCCCAGCTCCGGGTCCGAGGAGACCATCTCGATGATCTCCATGGACAGGTCCAGGCGCGCGGCCTCTTCGGCGTCGATGGTGAGGTTGATGTCGTGGTGGGCGGCCAGCCGGCAGAGGTCGCGCAGCCGTGGCAGCAGCTCCTCCATGACGCGGCGGCGGTGGCTGAGCTCGTAGCGCGCGTGCAGCGCGGAGAGCTTCACCGACACCCCGGGGGAGTCGTACGGACCGCGGTCGCCGGCGACGGCGCCGATCGCCTCGATGGCCTGGCGGTAGTCCTCGAAGTAGCGCAGGGCGTCCGCCTCGGTGCGGGCGGCCTCGCCGAGCATGTCGTAGGAGTAGCGGTAGCCCTCCTTCTCCAGGGGGCGGGCGCGCTTGAGCGCTTCGTTGATGGTGCGGCCCATCACGAACTGCCGGCCCATGATGCGCATGGCCTGGCGCACCGCCTGGCGGATCACGGGCTCGCCGCTGCGCCGGACCATCCGGTGCATGATGGTGCGGAAGTTGCGCTCCGGGTTGTCCTGGCTCTTGAGCACGCGGCCGGTGAGCATCAGGCCCCAGGTCGAGGCGTTGACGAACCACGAGGTGCTCGCGCCGAGGTGCGATTCCCAGTTGGAGCCGCCGATCTTGTCCTCGATGAGCTTGTCGACCGTCTCCGCGTCCGGCACCCGCAGCATCGCCTCGGCCAGGCACATGAGCACGACCCCCTCCTGGCTGGAGAGCTCGTATTCGTGCATGAACGCGTCGATACCGCTGTCGCGGCTGTTGCGCCGGACCTCCTGGACCAGGCCCCGGGCGCGTTCGGCGATGCGCTCCTTGGACTCGGCGGGCAGATCCGCGGCGTCCAGCAGCTTGCGCACGTGCGCCGTCTCGTCACAGCGATAGGCGGAGATGACGGGCTGGTACAGCGGGTGGTCGACAACAGAGGGTTTCTCGAAGTGCATGGGCGCCTCGTTAAGGGTTGATACGGCTCATATCGGTGCTGCGGTCCGGCAGTCCGGGCCGATCGCACCATCCTAGACGTTTTGGCATCGCTATGCCGTGGGGTGACGGCTGGTGCCTCCCACGGCGATTGTCGGGTCCTCCGGCGCGTTCACGCCGTGGAGTCCGGATTGTCCGGTGCGGGCAGCAGCGTCTCCCCGCCGGCCGGCCGGTGCGACTCCACCCGGCAGAGGAGCTCGCCGCGGGAGAGCCGGGCCAGCACCCGGGTGCCGTCGCCCGCCTCGGTGGCGTCACGAAGCGGCACGCCATTTCCGGCATCGGCGACAATGGCGTAGCCGCGCTCCAGGGTTGCCAGGGGGCTGACGGCCTGGAGGGCGTGCATCTGGTGTGTCAGGCCGGTGCGTTTGGCGGCCAGTGTGCGCCGGACACCGTTGCCCAGCCGCCGGGTGAGCTCGTCCACGCGCTCGCGCCGCTCCGGGATCCGCCGGCGCGGATCGTGGGGCGCGAGCCGGCGGGCCAGGCCGGCCAGGTGCTGCCGCCGCGTGGCGATGGCCCGCCGCTGTGCGCCGGCGAGGCGCTGCTCCAGCTCGTCGAGCCGTTGGGCGCGCTCCTGCAGGCGCCGGCCGGGATGCTGCAGGCGCAGCCGGTGGTCCACCCCGGTGAGTGTCGTGCGCCGCCGGTGGAGCACATCGCGCATGGCGGCGATGAGGCGGCGGCGCCGCTCGACGACCGCCTGGCGCAGCGTTGCCGCGTCCGGCGAGAGGAGCTCGGCAGCGGCGGAGGGGGTCGGTGCGCGCTGGTCGGCGACCAGGTCGGAGATGGTGACGTCCACCTCGTGGCCCACGGCGGAGACCACCGGCAGCGGGCAGGCGGCGATCGCGCGGGCGAGGACCTCCTCGTTGAACGCCCAGAGGTCCTCCAGCGAGCCGCCGCCCCGGGTGAGCAGGACCGTGTCGACCTCGCCGCGGCGGCCCGCCTGGGCCAGCCGTGCGGCGATGGCCTCTGCCGCGCCCTCGCCCTGGACCGGTACCGGGTAGACGATGACATGCATGCCGGGGAAGCGCCGCCGGAGCACGTGGAGCACGTCGCGGATCGCCGCGCCGGTCGGCGAGGTGACCACCCCCAGGCGCCGGATCCGCGACGGCAGGGCGCGCTTGCGTTCGGCGGCGAACAGCCCCTCGCGGTCGAGCCGCGCCTTGAGCTGCTCGAAGGCCTGCCGCAGTGCGCCGTCGCCGGCCGGCTCCATGTGCTCGACGATGAGCTGGAACTCGCCGCGGGCGGGATAGAGGCTCACGCGAACGCGTGCGATCACGCGCGTCCCGTCCGCCGGGCGGAAGCGCAGGTGGAGGTTGCGGTTGCGGAACATGGCGCAGCGCACCTGCGCCTCGCTGTCCTTGAGGCTGAAGTAGATGTGGCCGGAGCGTGGACGTGCCAGGTTGGAGACCTCGCCCTCGACCCAGAGCAGGGGGAAGCCGCTCTCCAGCAGCAGCTTCACCTCGCGGTTGAGCCGGGAGACGGTGTAGACGTCCTGTGGCGGCGGCGCGTTGTCGACCATGGGCGGGAAGAATACCAAGGTCGGGGTGTGCCCGGGCAAGCACGGATGATGCTGCACAGCGCAACCGCCGGACCGTCCGGCGGCCGCCGTCAAGGCTGCGTTCAGATGATGCCGGTCTCCAGCCCTGCGGCGAGGCCCTCCGCCAGCTCCTCGACCTGATCGGCGAAGGCCGGGTCCCACGTGCCCTGCAGGATCAGCGGCGGCTGCACCCAGCGCCAGCGCAGGCCGGTGATGATGGTCTCGGCCTGGCGCCGGGTGCCGGTGCCGTCCCGGCCGGCGCGGATGTACAGCGCGCAGGGCAGGCCCTGCTGGCGCTCCAGCACCGGGTAGTAGCAGCGGTCGAAGAAGTCCTTGAGCGCGCCGCTCATGCTGCCGAGGTTCTCGGTGGTGCCGAGCAGGATGGCATCGCAGGCGAGAACGGACTCCGGGCCCGTCTCCAGCGGCGCGGACACCTCGACCTCCACCCCGGATACCTCGGGGCTGCGCGCGCCGCGTTCGGCGGCCTCCAGCAGCGTCCGGGTGTTGGGGGAGGGTGCGTGGGCGACGATCAGCAGGCGGCGGGCCATGATCCCTCCCCTCAGCCCCGGCCGGGGCCCTTCCAGACGCGCAGGTCGCCGATCCATTCGAGTCCCCGGGCGGCTTCGCGCAGCACGGCGGCTGCCTGGTGCAGGTCCTGGCCGTCCGGGAGGTCGTCGACGTACAGCGAGATGTCGATCTCGTTGTCGAGGTAGTGCAGGTCCAGCGCCACGCGGTCCCGCCAGGCGGGTAAACCGGACCAGACCGCCTCCAGCTCGCCCTCCACGTCCCGCCGCAGGGGCAGGCCGGGGCGCAGGCCGTGCTCCGGCTTGGCCTCGTCATCCTGGGGATCGATGTGGAAGGTGACGTCGGTGAGCCGCGGGAATGACTCGCGCAGGCGCCGGGCAACTTCGTTGCCGATCTCGTGGCCCTCGGAGACGGTGACCCTTGCGGGCACGACGATGTGCAGGTCCGCGACGACCTCGCTGCCGAGGGTGCGGGTGCGCAGCTCGTGGACGCCGCGCACGCCCTCGACGGCCTCCGCGACCTCGCGCATGGTCTCCTGCTCGGCCTCCGGCAGTGCCGTGTCCACCAGCTCCTGGCTGGATTCCCACAGCAGCTGGCCACCGATCTGTCCGACCATGATGCCCACCACCGTGGCGGCGACGGCGTCAAGCCAGCCGATCCCGAACTGCGCCCCGATCAGGCCGAGGAGCACGACGACGGTGGAGAGGGCGTCAGAGCGTGAGTGCCAGGCGTTGGCCTCGAGCAACCGCGAGCCGATCCGGCGGGCGACAGCGAGGGTGTAGCGGTAGATCCACTCCTTGGAGACGAGGCCGATCACCGCGACCCCGATCGCCCAGGCGCCGGGGGCGTGCACCGGTGTGCCGTGGACCAGGCGGGAGATGCTCGCCCACGCGATGCCGCCGGCGACGAAGATCAGCACGCTGCCGAGCCACAGTGTCGCGAGGGTCTCGATACGGCCGTGGCCGTAGGGGTGATTGCTGTCCGGCCCGCGCCGGCCGAAGTGGGTGGCGGCGATCACGAACGCATCGGTGAGCACGTCCGAGAACGAGTGAATACCGTCGGCGATCAGTGCAGCGGAGCCCACCAGCGCGCCGGCGACGACCTTGGCAACACCGATGGCCGTGTCGATGCCCGCGCCGAGCAGTGTGACCCGGTGGGCCTCCCGCGTCTCGGCGTCGCGTCGGTTGTCTTGCGTTGCGGCGGTGTCGGTGTCTGACTCGTTCATGGTCCCGTATCGGCGGCTCGTGAATGGGGCGGTGAGGCGCCCGCCGTCCGCGGATGATACTACCAGGGCCGGGGACGGGCGATGCCGTGTGCACCGTCGTCGCGGTGGGGCCGGCGGGCGTCTCTCCGCGCGGGCCGCGCGCGTTTACCGTGACTCGCGCGCGGACTATAATGGCCGGTTATTCATCAATCCCGCCATGACGAGCAGGTGCCCGCCGTATGCGAATCGCCCAGGAAGCCCTGACCTTCGACGACGTCCTCCTCCTTCCGGCCTATTCCGACGTCCTGCCCCGCGACGCCGACCTCGGTTCCAGGCTGACCCGGGGCATCGAGCTCAACATCCCGCTGGTCTCCGCGGCCATGGACACGGTCACCGAGGCCCGCCTCGCGATCGCGCTGGCGGCTCAGGGCGGTGTCGGCATCGTGCACAAGAACATGACCCCCGAGGCCCAGGCCCGGGAGGTCCGCCAGGTCAAGAAGTTCGAGAGCGGCATCATCAAGGAGCCGATCACGGTGCCGCCGGAGACCACCATCGCCGAGGTCCTCGAGATCACCCGCCAGCACGGCATCTCCGGCGTTCCGGTGGTGGATGGCGCCGGCAATCTCACGGGCATCGTGACCAGCCGTGACCTGCGGTTCGAGCGGCGCCTGGACGCACCGGTCACCGAGGCGATGACCGGGCGCGACCGCCTGGTCACCGTGCGCGAGGGGGCCGAGCGCGACGAGATCCTGGAGCTGCTGCACCAGAATCGTATCGAGAAGCTGCTGGTGGTCAACGACGACTTCCAGCTCCGCGGCATGATCACCGTCAAGGATATCCAGAAGTCCCGCGATTACCCGCTCGCCTGCAAGGACGAGCACGGCCGGCTGCGCGTCGGCGCTGCCGTGAGCACCGGTTCCGGCACCGAGGAGCGCGTCGACGCGCTGGTCGAGGCCGGTGCCGACGTGGTGGTGGTGGACACCGCCCACGGCCACAGCCGCGGCGTCGCCGACCGGGTGCGCTGGATCAAGCGGACCTATCCGGACATGCAGGTGATCGCCGGCAACATCGCCACCGCGGACGCCGCCCGCGCGCTCTACGAGGCCGGCGCCGACGCGGTGAAGGTCGGCATCGGACCCGGCTCGATCTGCACCACCCGCGTGATCGCCGGCGTGGGCGTGCCCCAGATCACCGCCATCGCCAACGTCGCCGGCGAGCTTGAGGGCTCGGGGCTGCCGGTGATCGCCGACGGCGGCGTGCGCTACTCCGGGGACATGGCGAAGGCCATCGTCGCCGGCGCCCACGCGGTGATGATGGGCAGCATGTTCGCCGGCACCGAGGAGGCCCCCGGCGAGGTCGAGCTCTACCAGGGCCGCTCGTACAAGTCCTACCGCGGCATGGGCTCCATCGGTGCCATGTCCGGCGCCCAGGGCTCCTCCGACCGCTACTTCCAGGAGGAGGCCGACAGCGTCGAGAAGCTCGTGCCCGAGGGCATCGAGGGGCGCGTGCCCTACAAGGGCAGCCTCACGGCCATCGTCCACCAGCTCATGGGCGGCCTGCGTGCCAGCATGGGCTACTGCGGCTGCGCCACCATCGAGGACTTCCGCACCCGTCCGGAGTTCACGCGCATCACCGGTGCCGGCGTGCGCGAGAGCCACGTCCACGACGTGAACATCATCAAGGAAGCGCCGAACTACCGGGTCGACTGAACCCGGGCGAACGCGCGTGGATCGCCGGACACAGCGGGGGCACCACAGCGGGGGCACGGACGCCGCCGGGCGCCCCCGCTGGTTCCTGCCCGCCATCGTGGCCGCCCAGCTGCTGGCCACGTCCATGTGGTTCGCGCCCAACGCGGTGATGCCGGCACTGCAGGCGCACTGGGACGTCCCCGGCGGTGTGGGCTGGGTCACCGCCGCGGTGCAGCTCGGCTTCATCGCCGGCACCCTCGTCAACGCGCTGCTGGCGGTGGCGGACCGTTTCCACCCCGGCCGGGTTTTCCTGGTCGCGGCGCTGGCCGGTGCCTCTGCCAACGCCGCGGTGATCCCCCTCGCGGACCAGGCCGTCGCCGTCGTGGTGGCCCGGTTCGTCGTCGGGGTGTGCCTCGCCGGGATCTATCCGGTGGGGATGAAGATCGCCGCCGGCTGGTACCGGGAGGGGCTGGGCCGGGCGCTGGGCTTCCTGGTGGGGGCACTGGTGCTCGGCACCGCCTCCGGCCACCTGCTGCGCAGCATCCTGCCGGGCGCCCTGTGGCCGCTGGTGATCGCCGCGACCTCGCTGGCCGGGGTGGTGGCCGGCGCGGTGATGGCCCTGGCCCCGGAGGGGCCGCACCTCGCCCGCAGCGGGCCGGTGCGCTTCGGCGGTGTGTTCCTCGCCTTCCGCTCCCCGGCCTTCCGTGCCTCGGCGTTCGGCTATTTCGGCCACATGTGGGAGCTCTACGCGTTCTGGGCGTTCGCGCCGGTGTGGTTCGCCGCCCACGGCAGCGATCCCCGGGCGATCCCGCTGCTGGCCTTCGGCGTGATCGCCATGGGGGCGCTGGGCTGCGCCGGCGGCGGCCTGCTGGCGCGGCGGTGGGGCAGCGGCCGGGTTGCCTGGGTGCAGCTCCTCGTCTCGGGGGTGTGCTGCGCACTCTCGCCGCTGATCTTCCAGGCCGGACCGACGGCCTTCGTCGGGATCCTGCTGGTCTGGGGGATTGCCGTCGCCGGCGATTCGCCCCAGTTCTCGACGCTGAACGCCGCCAATGCCCCCCGCGAGCTCGTGGGCTCGGCGCTGACGCTGGTGAACTCGGTCGGCTTCGCCATCAGCATCGTCACCCTCGGCCTGCTGGACTGGCTGCAGTTCGTGCTGCCGGCGCGCTACCTGCTCACGCCGCTGGTGATCGGTCCGCTGCTGGGGCTGATCGCCGCGCGGCGGCTGCTGCGCCCGGCGGCCTGAACCCGGGCGTCAGCCGGCGAGCCGCAGGGGCGTGTCTCCCGGCGGCGTGCGGTTGCCGTCGCGGAGATAGTCGAGGATATGGCGTGCGAGCGGGACGCCCGCCGCGTTGAGCCCCTCGTTGCCGAAGAACACGTTGAACTCCAGCACGTAGAAGTGGCCGCCCACGGTGAGCAGGTCGAAGCCCGCGTGATCGATGCCCAGGTGCCGTGCCATGCGCCCGACCAGCGCCACCGCCGCGTCGGGGACGTCGTCGAACACCAGCCGCCCGCCGCGGGCGACGTTGTTGTGGAACGCGCCCTCGGCGCCCTCGCGCCAGTAGGCCGTCACCACCCGGTCGCCGACGTAGACCACGCGCAGGTCGCGCTGCGCCGGCAGGACCTCCTGCACGTAGAGCACGTCGTGCTCCGCCGCCCACGCACGCAGCGCCGCGGCGCTGTCGATCAGCGCCACGCCCCGGCCCATGGAGCTGCGCGGGACCTTCGCCACCAGCGGCAGCCCGAGCACGTCGAGTGCCTGCTCCACGGCGAGGGCGTTCGCCGGGAGGATGAGGGTCTCGGGCACGTGGGCCGGGAAGGCCGCCTGCAGGGCACGGGTCATCTCGATCTTGTCGTGGCCGAGGTGATAGCTCGCCGGACTCGGGAAGATCCGCCGCTGCATCGCGTAGACGAGGGCGTTGACCTGCCAGTACTCGGGGAAGAGGAGCCAGTCGGCGTCGAGGAGCTCGCTGCGGCAGGCGGGGAAGGACTCCGGGCGGAGGTAACGCACGCCGGGCAGGCCCAGGGCGCGGTAGGCGTTGAAGGTGATCAGATTCATGGCTGTCGTATCGTGCGTGACGCCTCTATACGGTATCCTTCGCAATTCGAATTCGCGCGCGAAGTCTACCCCCATTCCCGAGATTCCGGAACAGCCCATGACCCAGGATATCCACGCCCACCGCATCCTCGTACTCGACTTCGGCTCCCAGTACACCCAGCTCATCGCCCGGCGGGTGCGCGAGGCGGGCGTGTACTGCGAAATCCACCCCTGCGACTGCACCGGGGAGGCCGTCCGCGGCTTCGGGGCGAGCGGCGTGATCCTCTCCGGCGGCCCGGAGTCCGTGCACTTCGCCGACACCCCGCGGATCCCCGCGGCGGTCTTCGAGCTCGGGGTGCCGGTGCTCGGTATCTGCTACGGCATGCAGGCCATGGCCGCCCAGCTCGGAGGCGCCGTGGAGCCGTCCTCGCACAAGGAGTTCGGCTACGCGCGGGTACGCGCCCGCGGCCATTCCCGGCTGCTGCGCGATATCGAGGATCACGCGAGCCCCGAGGGCTACGGGCTGCTGGACGTGTGGATGAGTCACGGCGACCGCGTCAGCGCGCTGCCGGAGGGCTTCAAGGTCGTCGCCAGCACCGACAGCGCCCCGATTGCCGGCATGGGCGACGATGAGCGCGGCTACTACGGCGTGCAGTTCCACCCCGAGGTCACCCACACCGCCCAGGGCCAGCGCATCCTCTCGCGCTTCGTCCACGAGATCTGCGGCTGCGCCGGCGACTGGACGGCGGGCAACATCATCGAGGACAACGTCGCCCGTATCCGCGAGCAGGTGGGCGACGAGAACGTCCTGCTCGGGCTCTCCGGCGGCGTCGATTCCTCCGTGGTCGCCGCGCTGCTGCACAAGGCCATCGGCGACCAGCTCACCTGCGTGTTCGTGGACAACGGCCTGCTGCGCCTCGACGAGGGCGAGCAGGTCATGGCCACCTTCGCCCGGCACATGGGCGTGCGCGTGATCCACGTCGACGCCGAGGACCGCTTCCTCGACCGCCTCGCCGGTGTCGACGACCCGGAGGACAAGCGCCGGATCATCGGCAACACCTTCATCGACGTCTTCGACGAGGAGGCGGGCCGGCTCGAGAACGTCCAGTGGCTCGCCCAGGGCACCATCTACCCGGACGTCATCGAGTCCGCCGGCGCGGCCACCGGCAAGGCCCACGTGATCAAGTCCCACCACAACGTGGGCGGGCTGCCGGAGAAGATGAACCTCAAGCTGCTGGAGCCGCTGCGCGAGCTGTTCAAGGACGAGGTCCGGCGCATCGGCCTGGAGCTCGGTCTGCCCGCGGAGATGATCCACCGTCATCCCTTCCCCGGGCCGGGCCTCGGCGTGCGCATCCTCGGCGAGGTGCGCAAGGAATACACCGATCCCCTGCGCCAGGCGGACGCCATCTTCATCGAGGAGCTGCGTGCCGGCGGTCACTACGAGCAGGTCAGCCAGGCATTCGCCGTGTTCCTGCCGGTGAAGTCCGTGGGCGTGACCGGCGACGGCCGCCGCTACGAGTACGTGATCGCGCTGCGGGCGGTGGAGACCGTTGACTTCATGACCGCGCGCTGGGCACACCTGCCCTACGAGTTCCTGGACCACGTCTCGCGGCGCATCATCAACGAGATCGAGGGCATCTCCCGCGTGGTCTACGACATCTCCGGCAAGCCGCCGGCGACCATCGAGTGGGAGTGATTACACGTCGGGAGCGGCTTGAAGATCCGCCGGGCGAGGGTGTGTCGTTCCGGGAATCGGCGATGTTTCAAACAGGGGAGATCGCATCGGGAACGGTCCCGCTGGAGCGTTCGAAGGACTGCCGGGGGGCGTACGCACGAGCAATGGGTTGCAGGCCAGGCGGGGGCATCCGTGACCGCGGTCCGATGCCGCCGGAACGGAATGAAGCGGTGTTTCCGTGGATCGGAGTCACCAGTTATCCCTTCAGTCTCTCCTCGTGGGGCGTATCGTCATAGTCGGGATCAAGCCGCTTGCGCAGCTTCTGGTAACCTTCAATGACGAGGCCCATGGCTAGGGCCCCTCCTATCGCGTAACCGATGAGCACCAGAAGCATCAGGAGAAAATTGGTCTGGCTGAGAAAGGTTAACGTGTAGGGCTGCATCAGGAGGAAAAAGGTCAGTGCCACGAAAAGGCCGGCCCCGATGGCCCACCTGAGCTGATAGCCAAGCAGGTAATTGTGTCCATATTTATCGAGCACCCCGTGGATATTGACTGCCTGCCGGTAGTTGAGTACGACCGCGATCCCCGAAGGGTGTTTCCCGGGCCCGGCGAGCTTGTCGATACCCACGCGCTGGCGTAACGCCTTGAGCCTGTTCCGGCTTTTCACATCGATCATTGCGACCGTCAGTTCGATGTCACGGCCGACCAGCGGGAGGTAGACAGTCTCGGATCCCGACGGCCAGGAGATCTGAATATCGTCGATAAAGTACAGGCGATGGGTGGTGCGGCTGCCGGTATTGGGGTTGACCACCGTATGCTTCTTCTCGGTCAGCTTGCCATGCAGCTGGGTCGCTGTTTCCCTCAGCTTTGTATCCCGCCACAGCCCATGGGCGGTAATGAAAAGGCCCAGCGCTATGATAACGAGGTCCAGCAGGACGAGGAGGAGGAGCAGTGGAAGGGGAACGCTCTGCCTGTCGAAAGCAAATGCCACAGGCAGCATGAGACCGAGAAGCGTAAGGACAACCCCGAAGAACAGGGCAAGCCACTTGAAGAGGATCAGGCGCAGATGAATCGAACGGGCGTGGTATCGCTCCAGTGCGCTCAAGGGGCGATTGTCAGTGTCCAACTCGGCTCCTTGCCAGCAGTTCCGGGATCATCTTCAAGAGCGGTATGGTATCAGCAGGGCAGAAAGCCCTACACCTGATGTTTCTCGATAGACTCCAGATCGGAATTGTCGGCCGCCTGGTCCACGGTGTGGGCTCGCCATTCCCGGCGACACCGCATAGGCTGTAGTCCATCGATCCGGGAGGGCCCCATGAGCCTTCGTCACGACCATCCGCGCTTCTGGCGTGATCCGGCGCTGCCCTTCCTCGAGGCCCGTCGGGTCACGGACGGCCGGCGTGTCTGCTACGCCAGGCACAGCCACGAGAGCTTCTCCATCGGCGCGGTTACTGGCGGCAACAGCACGTACTGGAACCAGGGCCATGCCGAAACGGTCGCCCCCGGTACCGTGGTGGTCATGAATCCCGAAGCGGTGCATGCCTGCAATCCCATCGACGAGCGCCCCTGGTCGTACGACATGCTCTACCTGGACACCGCCTGGCTCGGCGCACTGCAGCGGGAACTCGGTGCGCCCGGCCACCTCGACGTACAGCTATACACTGCCCGCTCGAGTCGCCACCCGGCCCTGTATCGGCGCCTGACGACCCTCTGCGACACCCTCTTCGATCCGGATGCCGGTCGCCTGGCCAGGGAAACCGAGGCCACCGCGCTGGTCGTGGAGATGCAGCGCTGCCTCACACCGAGGATGCCACCATCCGGTAACGACCCCCTCGGTCTGCGTCGCGCGGCGGACTACATCGACACCCACTGTACGGAGGCCATCGGGCTGGACGACATCTGCCGTGTCGCCGGCCTGTCCCGCTCCCACCTGGTGCGATGCTTCAAGGCCCACTTCGGGCTGACGCCCCACGCCTTCCTCACCGACCGGCGCGTTCGGTTCGCTCGTCGCCAGGTGCGCCGTGGCCGTCCCATCGCCGAGGTCGCCGCGGACTGCGGCTTCGCCGATCAGGCACACTTCCAGCGCACCTTCAAGCGTCTGCAGGCGGCCACGCCGGGACAGTATGCCGCGGGTCACAGCAGCAGATAGAGCGCACTCGCCGCCAGCAGCACCGCTATGCCGCGATTGAACAGGCGCACCCTCGCCGGACGGTCCAGGAACCGCCTCAGGTGGGCACCGGCATAGGCCCAGCAGCCGATCGACAGGTAGCAGATCACGAAGAACAGGGTCGCGAACCACGCCACCAGGCCGAGGTCACCGCCCGCCGCATAGGCCCCCATGCCAGCCATCGAGGCCAGCCAGGCCTTGGGGTTGAGCCACTGCATGGTCGCGCCCACCAGCCATGACGGCGCCGCCGCGGGGGCGGCCGTCTCCAGGCGGCCGTCGTCCGCCGCAAGGCGACAGGCCAGGTAGAGCAGGAAGGCCACGCCGGCCCAGCGTACCCCCTCGATAATGCCCGGCCAGCGGACCATCAGCCGGTGAAGGCCCAGACCGATCAGCACCAGCAGCAGGGTGAAGCCGACCGTCGCGCCGGTGACATGGCGCAGGCTAGCCCGGAATCCATGCCGTGTCCCGGCGCTCAGCGCCACCAGGTTCACCGGGCCGGGGGAAAGGGAGGCCGCCAGTGCGAAGGCGGCCATGGACAGCGACAGGGTCACGGTCATGGGGGATGTCCTCGGTGTCTTGATCTCGTGCCGGCCAGGCTGGAACGCCGCGCGGCCGGTGTATTGAACGGGATTGCTACCGGGCGCGACGGGGGCGGGGCGGCGGACAACGCCCGCCGGCTTCCTGTATCCTTGAGGCCGATTGATGACGGTGTCGAGCAGAGTCGTCTCCCCGCGAAGCGCTCCCTCTCCCACGCCAGCAGAAGATGTGTGCCGTTGATGGCAAAGCGACGTTATGAATCCCGGGTCGATCACCGTGAAACCCCTTGACCATGCCGGGTTGGGTGACCAGCTGACGACCGGGCGGGGTGTGATGTCCGTCGGCGGCCGGGCCGTCCCCGCGGTGCCGTGAACGACGACGCGTCATCCGAGGCCGGCGCCGCGGCGGACGAGGGCTTCATGGCCCGCGCCCTGGCCCTTGCCGGGCGTGCCGCCGAGGCGGGCGAGGTGCCCGTGGGGGCGGTGGTGGTCGCCGGCGACGGGAGCGTGATCGGCGAGGGCTGGAACCGGCCCATCGCCGACCACGACCCCACGGCCCACGCGGAGATCGTGGCGGTGCGCGACGCCGCCCGTCGGCGTGCCGCCTACCGCCTGCCCGACGCCACGCTCTACGTGACCCTGGAGCCCTGCCCCATGTGCGTGGGGGCGCTGGTCCACGCGCGGGTGCGCCGCGTGGTCTTCGGCGCCGCGGACCCGAAGACCGGCGCCTGCGGCGGCGCGCTGGCGCTGCACGGGCACGCCAGTCACAATCATCGCCTGCAGGTCGACGGCGGGGTGATGGCCGATGCCTGCGGCGAGCGGCTGCAGCGCTTCTTCCGTGCCCGGCGCGCCGCCTCGCGGCCGGCGGTGCGGCTGGTCCGGCTGACCCCGGAGAATGCCCACGGCTACGAGGGCGTCGCGGTGGGCGAGGGCCAGGGGGCATTCGTGAGCGACGCGCCGACGCTGATGCGGCGCCACTTCCGCGAGGGTTATGCCGAGGCGCTGTACGGCATCGAGGCCGGCGGCCGGCCGGTGGGGCTGATGGCGCTGGTGCCGCCGGTACAGGGTGTGGACTATCCCGGACGGCGCGGCGACGAGGCCTGGCTGGAGGGGCTGCGCATCGACCGCCGTCATCAGGGGCGGGGTGTGGCGACCCGGGCGCTGCGCGGGATCGTCGCGATCGCGGCCCGGCGCTATCGGTGGCTGAGCCTGACGGTGAACCTGCGCAACGACAAGGCCGAGGCGGCGTACCGGCGTTTCGGTTTCCGCGACACGGGGGCGCTCTATCACGGCGGACCGGCGGGGCCGCAGCGCATACTGACCCTGCCGCTGGACACGGAGGACGAGAATGGCGAAGGGACCTGAACGGGTGGCGCGGGCGCTCGCCGAGCGTGGCCGCGAGGTCACCATCGAGTCGGTGGACGAGTCCACCCGCACCGCGGCCGAGGCCGCCGCGGCGCTGGGCGTGGACGTCGGCCAGATCGCGAAGAGCCTGGTTTTCCGCGGTGTCGACAGCGGTGATGCGCTGCTGGTCATCGCCAGCGGCGACCGGCGCGTGGACGAGGTGCTGCTGGCCGAGCTCGCCGGCGAGGGCATCGGCCGCGCGGATGCCGCGTTCGTGCGCGAGCATACCGGCTTCGCCATCGGCGGTGTCCCCCCGGTAGGCCATCCGGAAAGGCTGCGCTGCTGGCTGGACGACGCGCTGTGGCGCTTCGAGCGTGTCTGGGCCGCGGCGGGCTCGCCGTTCGCGGTCTTCCCCGTGGCGCCCTCGGCGCTGCCCGAACTCACCGGCGGGACACGGGCCCGCGTGACGCGATAGCGGAGGAATGATGGGCGGTTGGCTGGAGCTGCGGCATCTGCGCAGCCTGAAGACGATCTGCGAGACGGGCAGCCTGGTCGCCGCGGCGGAGCGGCTGAATCTCACCCAGAGCGCGCTCTCTCACCAGATCAAGGGGCTTGAGTCCCGCGTCGGCGCGGAGCTGTTCTTCCGCCGCTCGCGGCCGCTGCGCCTCGCCCCGGCAGGGCAGATGCTGCTGGAGCTCGCCGACCGCGTGCTCCCGGAGGTGGAGACCGTCGAGCAGCGGCTCAACAACCTGGCCGCGGGCCAGGGCGGGCGGCTTCACCTCGCGATCGAGTGCCACAGCTGCTATCAGTGGCTGCTGCCCACGATGGAACGCTACCGCGAGCGCTGGCCGGAGGTGGAGATGGACCTGTCCATGGGGTTCAATTTCCACCCGCTGCCGGCGTTGGTGCGCGGCGATATCGACATGGTTATCACCTCCGACCCGGACCCGGCGCTCACCGGCATTCACTACTCGCCGCTGTTCCGCCACGAGGTCCAGCTGGCCGTGCCCGCGGGCTCCACGCTCGCCGCCCAGGACCACATCGAGCCCGAGGACCTGGCGGACCAGACCCTGATCACCTACCCGGTGTGCCGGTCGCGGCTGGACGTGTTCAGCCGTTTCCTGGACCCGGCCGGTGTGGCGCCCGCGGCGGTGCGTACCTCCGAGCTCTCGGTGATGATCGTCCAGCTCGTGGCGAGCCGCCGCGGCGTGACCGCGATGCCGAGCTGGGCGCTGGAGGAGCACCTCGCCCGGGGCCAGATCCAGGTCTGCCGGCTCGGGCCCGGCGGGCTGTGGAGCACGCTCTATGCCGCGGTGCGCGAGGAGGAGGCCACGCTGCCGTACCTGAGCGGCTTCATCGCCGCCGCGCGCCGGCTCACCGGCGAGACCCTGCGCGGCATCCGCCCGGTGTCGCTGCCGGAGTGAGGCCGCCGAGGTGAATACCCTGGCGCTTTTCGTGGTGACGGCGCTGGCGGAGATCGCCGGCTGTTACCTGCCGTATCTCTGGCTCAACGAGGGACGCAGCCCGTGGCTCCTGCTGCCGGCGGCCGCGAGCCTCGCGCTGTTCGTCTGGCTGCTTTCTCTCCACCCCACCGCGGCAGGGCGGGTCTACGCGGCCTACGGCGGGGTCTACGTCGCCACCGCCGTGGTCTGGCTGTGGGCTGTGGACGGGATTCGGCCGACCGCGTGGGATCTGCTCGGTTCCGCGGTGGCACTGACCGGGATGGCAATCATCATGTTCGCCCCGCGCGCCGCCTGAGCACCTACGCCGGGCCGGGGGCGATGTAGAATGGCGGCCCGGCAAACGACAGGAGTCGATCCATGGCGAATATCTTCAAGCAGATCGTCGACGGCGAGATGGACGCGGACATCGTCTACCAGGACGATCGGGTCACCGCCTTCCGTGACATCGCGCCCAAGGCGCCGACACACATCCTCATCGTGCCGAACAAGGTCATCGAGACGGTGGACGACATCGCCGACGAGGACGAGGCGCTGATCGGGCACATGGTGGTGGTGGCGCGCGATCTCGCCCGCCGCGAGGGGATCGCGGAGTCCGGTTACCGGCTGCTGGTCAACTGCCGTGAGCACGGTGGCCAGGAAGTCTATCACCTGCACGTCCATCTCATGGGCGGTCGTCCCATGGGGCCGATGGTGGTGGGCTGACCCGGGATCGCGTCGGCCGCGGGCGCCCGCTCCGCGGCCGCTAGAACGGCCAGACCAGCGGTGCGATCGTCACCGCCACCGCCATGGTGAGGAGGTTGAGCGGCAGGCCGAAGCGGAGGTAGTCCGCGAAGCGGTAGCCGCCGGGGCCGAAGACCATCAGGTTGGTCTGGTAGCCCAGTGGCGAGGAGAAGCTCGCCGAGGCGGCGATCATCAGGCAGATCATGAACGGTGTGGGGTTCACCCCCAGGCCCTGCGCCGCCGACAGCGCCACCGGGAAGACCAGCACCGCGGCGGCGTTGTTGGTGATCATCTCCGTGAACAGCGAGGTGACCGCGAACACCGCGAGCAGCACCAGCCAGGGCCGTCCCCCGGCCGCGCTCACCAGCGCGTCGGCGAGAGTGGTGGCGGCGCCGCTGTTGGCCATCGCCTGGCCCACGCCCAGTGCCGCACCGATCACCAGCAGGACGGACCAGTCCACGTGCCGCCGGGCCTCGGCGCTGCTGGTGCAGCCGGTGAGGACCATGCCGCCGGCGGCGAGCAGGGCGGCGTTGAGCATCGTGAGCACGCCGCTGGCGGCCGCGGCGACCATGGCGGCGAGCAGCCCGAGCGCGATCCAGGCCTTGTCGTGGCGGCGGGGTGCGGAATCCTCCACCTGGCTGACCAGAAAGAAGTCGCGGCCGTTGCGCTGGCGCTGGAGAAAGCTCGGGTGGGTCTCCAGCAGCAGCGTGTCGCCGGCCTGCAGCACGATGTCGCCGATCTTGCCGGACAGGCGCCGGCCACCACGGGCCACCGCCACTACGGCGGCGTTGTATTCGCTGCGGAAGCGCCCGGCGCGGATGCTGCTGCCCACCAGCGGACACTCGTTGGAGACCACCGCCTCGACCATGCAGCGCTGGTCGCGCCGGCCCTGAAGCTTGTGCACCTGGTCGGTGGCGGGCTGGAGGCCGCGCATGCGCTGGAGGTCCACCACCGATTCCACCACCCCGGCGAAGACCAGCCGGTCGCCGGCCTGGAGCCGCTCGCTGGGGGCAACCGCGGGCAGGACCTGGCCGTCGCGCTCGATCTCCGCGAGGAACAGGCCGGGCAGGTGGCGCAGGCCCGCCTGCTCGATACTGCGTCCCACCAGCGGCCCGTCCGGGTCGACCACCACCTCCGCGGTGTAGCGCCGGGGGTCTGCGTCGATGTCCAGCGCGGCGCGGTTGTCCGGCAGCAGCCGGGGGCTCGCGACCAGGATGTAGACCAGCCCCAGCAGGGCCACGGGCACGCCTACCCAGGCGAGGTCGAACAGCGCGACCGGGGCCACCGCCGGCTCGCCCTGGATCAGTCCGGCGACCACCAGGTTGGTGCTGGTCCCGATCAGGGTGCACATGCCGCCGAATATCGAGGCGTAGGACAGTGGCAGGAACAGCCGCGAGGCGGGCAGACGCGTACGTTTGGCGAGGTCGCTCACCACCGGCAGGAACATCGCGACCACCGGGGTGTTGTTGAGGAATGCCGACAGCCCGGAGACCGGCGGCAGCAGCCGCAGCTGGGCGCTTAGCAGCCGCCGCGGCCTGCCCACGATGGGCTCGCTGATGATCGCGAGCGCCCCGGTGCGCACCAGTCCGGCGACCACCACGAACAGCAGCCCCACGGTCACCAGGCCCGGGTTGCCGAAGCCGGCCACGGCCTCGGCGGGGGCGAGCAGCTGGTCGGTGCCGGTGAGCGCGGTGGCGGTCATGAGCACGCCGAGGGCGCCGAACAGCAGGGTGGTGGGGGAGGCGGCGTTGCGCGCGAGGCCGATGATCACGGCGAGCACGACGGCGATCGTGAGCCAGGCTTCCCAGGTCAACGCGTTCCTCCCGGTGTGATGGCTGCCGGCGCTCCGGCACGGGCACCGCGCGCGCCGTTGGGGCGCGCGCGGCCGGGGGCCGTGCCCCGAGGGGGCTATTCTACGGCAGGCAGCGGATCGTGGAAGTGGCGTCCCGCGGTGACTTCCGGGACCACGCCGGTGCGCACCACGAAGTCACCGAAGCACTCGCCGTCCCCGCGCTCCCGGGCGTAGTCGCCGAGCAGCGCGCCCAGGGTCTCGAGGATCGTGGCCTCGTCGATGTTCTCGCGGTAGAGCTTGGCGAGGCGCGAGCCGGTGCGGTTGCCGCCGAGGTAGAGGTTGTACTTGCCCAGCGCCTTACCCACGAAACCGATCTCGGCGATGTAGGGCCGGGCACAGCCGTTGGGGCAGCCGGTCATGCGGGTGACGATCGGGTCCGCCTCCGGATCCAGGCCGGCGTCGCGCATCAGCGTCTCGAGTTTGTCGACGAAGGTCGGCAGGTAGCGCTCGCTCTCCGCCATGGCCAGCCCGCAGGTAGGGAAGGCCACGCAGGCCATGGAGGCGGCGCGCAGGGCCGAGGCGTGGCGCTCCAGGCCGTATTCCTCGATCAGCGACTGGATGCGCTCGCGCTGGCCCTCGGCCACGCCGGCGATCACCACGTTCTGGTTGGTGGTGATGGCGATGTCGCCCTCGTGGACCCCGGCGATGGCGCGCAGGCCGCTCATGATCCGGCGCTCGTCGTCGAAGTCGGCGACCCGGCCGTTCTGCACGAACAGCCCGTAGTGCCAGTCGCCGTCGTCGCCCTGGTACCAGCCGAGGCGGTCGGTGTTGTCGTCGAAGCGGTACGCCCGGGCCGGTTCGAGCTCGTGGCCCAGGCGTTTCTCCACCTCGCGGCGGAACCAGTCGGCGCCGTGGTCGTCCACGGTGTACTTCAGCCGGGCGTGCTTGCGGTTGGCACGGTCGCCGTGGTCACGCTGCACGAGCATGATCTTCTCGGCGACCTCGACCACCTGGTCGGGGGTGCAGAAGCCGATGACCTCCCCCACGCAGGGGAAGGTCGCGGTCTCGCCGTGGGTCATGCCCATGCCACCGCCGATGGTGACGTTATAGCCGACGAGGGTGCCGTCGTCGTCCAGGATGGCGATGAAGCCGATGTCGTGGGCGAATACGTCCACGTCGTTCTCCGGCGGCACCGCGAGGGCGATCTTGAACTTGCGGGGCAGGTACTGTGGGCCGTAGAGCGGCTCCTGCTCCTCGGGGCCGCCGGCGACGCGCTCTTCGCCCAGGAAGATCTCGTGGTAGGCGCGGGTGCGCGGCAGCAGGTGGGCGCTGATCTCGTGGGCGAGCTCGAAGGTGCGCCGGTGCACCGCCGAGCGCCGCGGGTTGGCGGTGGCGATGACGTTGCGGTTGACGTCGCCGCAGGCGGCGATGCAGTCCAGCGCGGCGGCGTCGATGCCCTGGATGTGCTGCTTGATGTCGCGTTTGAGCACGCCGTGGAACTGGAACGTCTGGCGCGTCGTCAGCCGCAGGGTGCCATTGGCGTAGGTGCGCGCGAGCTCGTCCATCTTCAGCCACTGCGCCGGGGTGACCACGCCGCCGGGCAGGCGTACGCGGACCATGAACGAGTACAGCGGCTCCAGCTTCTGACGGCGGCGCTCGCTGCGCAGGGCGCGGTCGTCCTGCAGGTACATGCCGTGGAACTTGGTCAGCTGCAGGCTGTCCTCGGTCACGCCGCCGGTCACCGGGTCGGCGAGCTCGGCGGTCAGGTTGCCGCGCAGGTAGTCGCTGTCGGCCTTCAGCGTCTCGTTGTGGCTGAGCTCTTCGAGCGGTCGGCTGATGTCGTTCATGGTCAGGGCCCGTTGGCTGTTGCCGTGATGCCGTGCCGGCGCGCCCTTTCCCGTGGAGCGGGGCGGCGCGGCCGCAGTGTGATGACGCCGTTCCGGTGGACGCCGGAGCCGCACCGCCGCGGCGCGTGCCGGCTCGTGCGTCCGCCGGGCCGAGCCGTTGTGGCGGTGCGCTCCGGAGCCGTCCTAGTAGACGTCCCGCTGGTAACGCTTGTCCTTTTGCAGGGTGCGAAGGTAGTCGGCGGCGCCCTGCTCGTCGAGCCCGCCGTGCTCGCGGACGATCTCCGTCAGCGCGGCGTGAACGTCGCCTGCCATCCGGTCGGCATCGCCGCAGACGTAGATGTGGGCGCCCTCCTGGAGCCAGGCGTAGACCTCGGCGCCGCTCTCGCGCAGGCGGTCCTGGACGTAGACCTTCCCGCCCTGGTCCCGGGAGAAGGCGACGTCGATGCGCTCGAGCACGCCCTTGTCCCGCCAGGCGAGGAAGTCCGCCTGGTAGAGGAAGTCGGTCTGGAAGTGACGGTCGCCGAAGAACAGCCAGTTGCGGCCGTCCGCACCGGTCTCCTCACGCTCGGCGAGGAAGGCGCGGAACGGTGCGACGCCGGTACCCGGACCGATCATGATCGTCGCCGCCGAGGGGTCGGCGGGCAGCTTGAAGTTCTTGTTGCGGTCGACGTAGACACCCACGGTCTGGCCCGGCTCCAGGCGGTCGGCCAGATAGGTGGAGGCCACGCCCTCGCGCTCGCGGCCATGGGTCTCGTAGCGGACCACGGCGACGGTGAGGTGCACCTCGTCCTCGTCGGCCTGCTGGCTGGAGGCTATGGAATACAGCCGCGGCGGCAGACGCCGGAGTGCCGCCACGAAGGCCTCGGCGGTCACGCCCTCGGCGGGGAAGGCCTCGACCACGTCGATGATCTGGCGCCCGTCCATCCACTCGCGCAGCTCGTCGCGGGCGTCCTCGCCCAGCAGGCGCCGGAGCCCGTCAGCGCCGGCGATCTCCGCCCAGCGTTCCAGGAACGGGCGGGTGAGGGTGGTGATCTCGTAGTCGCGCTGCAGGGTCTCCCGCAGCGTCTCGCCGCCCTCCAGGGCGGCATCGCCGTCCAGGCCGGTGGCGGCGAGCAGCTCGTCCACCACCCGCGGATCGTTCAGGGGCACCACGCCGATGGCGTCGCCGGGCTCGAAGGTCAGCCCGGAGCCTTCCAGCGAGAGCTCTATGTGGCGGGTCTCCTTGTCCGAGCCGCGGCCGTTGAGAACGACGCTGTCCAGGATCTCCGCGGGAAACGGGTTCTTCTTGCTCCATGCCGCGGTGCCGCCGCCGCGGGCCTCGGCCATGGGGATGACGTTGCTCGCCGCCGGCGCGCTTGCGCCGGTGAGCTCGGCGAAGCGGTCCAGGGCGGCGTCGACCCAGGCGGAGGCGTCGTCGTCGTAGTCGACGTCGCAGTCGACGCGCTCGAGCACGCGCTCGGCGCCGAGGGCCTCGAGGCGGGTGTCGAAGTCCCGGCCGGTCTGGCAGAAGTTCTCGTAGCTGGAGTCGCCGAGGGCGAGCACGGCGAAGCGGGCGTCGGCGAGCTTGGGTGCCTTGCGGCCGTTTACCAGCTCGTGGACGGCCTCGGCGGTGTCCGGCGGGTCGCCTTCGCCGTGGGTGCTCACGACGACCATGAGGTTGGCGGCCGCCTTGAGGTCCTTCTTGCCGAAGTCCGCCATGTCGGCGAGGCGGGCGGCGAAGCCGCGGGCCTCCGCGCGCTCGACCGCGAGCTCGGCGATGCCCTCGGCGTTGCCGGTCTGGCTGCCATAGAGGACGGTGATCTCCGGCAGCGCCTCGCCCGCGGGTGCGGTGCGCGCGCCGGACTCGGCATTGGCGGCGGGGCTGGCCGTGGACAGGCCTGCCAGGTAGCCGCTCAGCCAGGTCATCTGGTCGTCGCGCAGGGAGGCGATAAGCGCGTTGAGCTGCTCGGCCTGCTCGGCGCTGAGCGGGCTGTTAGTCTCGAGTAAGGGGCCTTGCGCCATGCTGTCGTCCTCCGCTGGATCCCTCTTGGCGAGCTGGCGGACAGCATAGACCGGCGCTGTTTAGATCGAAAAAGTATAAATCTTTATGTGTTTATGCATTAACAGATTGTTGAACGGCCCGGAACACCTTCCGGCGGGGCCTGTGCCCGTCACGCCCGGCGTGATCCGCCGCGCGGCGTGCCGCCGGAGGGAGCGGTGCGTTGCTGACGGCGCATGTGCGAATCGAGCTCGCGGCGGAGGTTTTCTTCGAAAGAGCGGGCGTCGAGCTCGGCGTCGACCCGCTGTTGCAGCGCCTGGAGCTCTTCGATGCTCAGCCCGTCGAGATCGATCTGCGGCCGGGCGGCGCGGGGGGAGTTACTGGTCGCGGTCATGGCAGGTTCGTGGGGCCTCCCTGGAGGTGCTGGTCACGCATGGGGTCACTGGCGCGGACGCGCGCCGGCGGGGGCCGGCTGTCCGGTTGTCCCGGGTTATCGGGGCGCCTGAGCCGCGTTTCAAGCGGCGCTCACCGGCTGTTGAACTTGTCGGCGAGGCGCTGGAGCTTGCGCTCCTGCACGTTCTGCTGCCCGTCCCCGCGCTTGCGGGACTTGCGCGCCTGCCGACGGCGTTCGGCGGCACGCGCCTTCTGCTCGTCGCGCCGGGTGCGCGCGTGGGCCACGGCCTCCTCGGTGACGGCACCGGCATCGGCGCCGTCGAGGCCGACGCGACGATGACCGGCGATGATCGCCTCGAGGTAGGCGGGCGAATGGGTATAACGCGCCAGGGCCTGCTTGAGCAGCCAGTTGGGCGTTTCGTCGAGCTCCCCGTCGGCGTCGAGATCGGCCCGCAGCGCCTCCTGGATGCCGATGGCGAGCGGGCGCACATGGTCGCGCTCGCGGCTCAGGGCATTCGGATGACGGTCGATCAGCACTTCGAGGAAGTCGCGCGCGCGCTCGGCGCGGCGGCGTTTCTGGTTGGGGGTATTGGACATGGGTTCTCGGGCCTATCCGCGCGCGTGCTCTGCCGGCAACGTTCGATTTTTGCGAAGCATACTGCACCCGCGCCGCCGGGCATAGTCCCGCGTCGCAGGGGGCGCCGCTGCCGGTGTGTGTCTGGCACGGCGCAAGCCGTGCGGTGTAGCCTTGCGCTACACAATCAGAAATGTTTCCGGGGCGGTCTTTCCCCGGCAGCGGTGCCGCCGGCGCGCCGGCGGATCGGATTTTCCTGCTGTTGGATGACTTAAGGAGAGGGGACTAATGCGTAAGCAACTCTGGGCGGCGGCCGGTGCGGTCGCCATGGCGGTGGCCCTGACGGGCTGCAACACCAACCCGGTGCTCGGCGGTGCGTCGTCGACGGTCACGGGTTCGGGGGGCGCGGCGGGGGCGCAGAACGCCTCCAAGGACCTCGTTCGCTGCAGCCGGCCGATCGGTACCGCCGCGCTGTACGAGGGCAACTACAATGGCCTGCGTGACGCCGGCCTGCAGAGTCCGCTGCCGCTGATCCGGGTGATGATGGCCCAGAGCGGCTGCTTCAAGGTGGTCGAGCGGGGCCAGGCCTCGCAGGCGCTGCGCGAGGAGCGCCGGCTCGCCCAGAGCGGCGAGCTGCAGTCCGGCAGCAACATGGGCAAGGGCCAGATGGCCGCGGCGGACTTCATCCTCACGCCCAACGTGGCGTTCAAGGACCCGGACTCCGGCGGCGGCTTCGGCGGTCTCGGTGCGCTGCTGCCCGGCGTCGCGGGCGCTATCGCCGGTGGCGTGAAGACCGAGAACCTGGAGGCGCAGACCACGCTGCTGCTCACCAATATCCGTACCGGCGTGCAGGAGGCCGCGGCCACCGGCACGGCGAAGAAGACGGACGTGAGCTTCGGCGGCTTCGGCTGGGCCAGTGGCGTGGCCGGTGGTGGCGGCTCCTACCAGGACACGGAGATCGGCAAGATCGTGATTGCCGCCTTCGTCGACGCCCACAACAACCTGGTCAGCCAGATGCGCGCGATCCAGCCCAGCTCCCAGCGCCAGGACAAGGGCGTCTATGTCACCGCGGCGGCGCTGAATCTGCGCTCCGGGCCGAACGGTTCGGCGCCGGTGATCACCACCCTCGCCGAGGGTACGCCGGTGGTGCCGACCGGCGAGCGTGAGGGGGCATGGTGGCAGGTTCAGGTGCAGAACAGCGGCCGCAACGGCTGGGTGCACTCCGACTACGTCACGCGGCAGTAGCCGCCGCTCGCCGGCAGCAAGCCGGTGATTCTCCCTCCGCCGGTGCGGTCCCCGGATCGCACCGGCGGGCTTGTGTTAGGGGGGTGGCGAACGCATATCATTGAACAAACCCGATGCGCTCAACCCCAGGTGACGCTGATGAATCGCGACCACTCGATCCCCAAGCAGCAGCTAAAGCGCATGCTGGAGGACGCCCCGTTCGAGCACATGACCAGCAGTGTCCATGTCCTCGACGGCGACCAGCGTGACGAGCGCCATGAGCTTGCGGGCGTATCCATCTATTCCAACGCCCAGGGCTGGATGGCGCAGGTCAACTGGCGCGCCGTGGTGGACAGCGACGAGGTCACCCTGCGCGTGGGTGACTCCGAGAGCGGCGAGCGTGCCTACGAGCTGCGTGACGAACAGCGCATGCGTGTCAGCGTGGAGGACGAGGGCGGCTCACCGGTCAGTGACGACGAGGTCTCCGCCATCGTCGCGCAGTCCCCCCTGGCGAAAAGCTGGGAGCAGGACGTGGTAGGGGTGCTCAAGGAGACCCGCGAGCGCCAGGCCACCGTCCACTGACCGTCCCCGAGCCGGGGCGGCCCGCTCCCGGGTCGTCCCGACGTCCCCGCCGCCTCCCACGCCGGCCGTCTAGCGCAGCCCCTGATTCACCGCCCATACCGCGGCCTGGACCCGGGATTTCAGCCCGAGCTTGCGCAGCAGGTTCTTCACGTGGACCTTCACGGTGCCCTCGCTGACATCCAGCCGCCGGGCGATGAGCTTGTTGCTGAGCCCCTGGGCGATGCCGCCGAGGACCTCGCGCTCGCGGGAGGTGAGCTCGGCGAGCCGCGCGCTGTCGTGGTCGCGGCCGCCGGTGATGGCGGTGGCCAGCAGCCGGGTGAGCCGGTCGCTGAGCACGAGCTTGCCGGTGGCCGCCTCGCGGATGCGCTCGAGCATGTCCTCCGGCTCCATATCCTTGAGCAGGTAGCCGTCCGCGCCGTCGCGCAGGGCGGCCATGACGTCGTCCTCGCTGTCGGAGACGGTGAGCATGATCACCCGTGCATGGCGGTCGTGCTCACGCAGCGCGCGCAGGGTGGCGAGGCCGTCCATGCCCTCCATCTGCAGGTCCAGCAGGACCAGGTCCGGCTCGTGCTCGCAGGCCAGACGCACGGCGGTCTCGCCGTCCGCCGCCTCGCCCACGCACTTCAGGCTGGGGTCCATCTCCAGGAGCTGGCGCACGCCCCGGCGGAACAGCGGATGGTCGTCGACGATGAGTACCCGCGTGAGCTCGTCGTTCATTCGTTCACTCCCGGTCCGGGCCCACCGCGGCGCAGGGCGGGCTGAAAGGCAAGTCGTACCACGGTACCGCCTTCGGGGGCGTTTCCGAAGGTGATCTCCCCGCCGAGCCCGCGGGCGCGCTCCTGCATGATGGTGGTGCCGTAGTGGTTCCTCCGGTGTGGCTCCGGGGGCATACCGGTACCGTCGTCGGTCACGGTGACCACGATCCGGTCGCCCTCCGGGCAGAGCCGCACGCGGGCGTGGCGGGCGTTGGCGTGCTGGACGACGTTGGCGAGGGCCTCACGCACGATCTGCACGGTGTGCAGCTCCTCGTTGGGGGTGAGCATGCCGTCGGAGACCCGGTGATCCAGGGTGATGCCGATGCCGCCACGGTCGGCGAATTCGTCGACCGCGGCGGTCAGGGCCTGTTCCAGGCCGCCCTCGCCGAGGCGCAGGCGGAAGGTGCTCAGCAGCTGGCGCAGCTGCTGGTAGGCACTGCTGAGGCCCTCGCGGATCTCGGCGAGGATCGCCGCCGCCGCCGGGCGGTCCACCGGGTCGCCGCGGAGCTGGGCCTCCAGCCGGGCGGTCTGGATCTTGAGGTACGACAGTGCCTGGGCGAGGGAGTCGTGGAGCTCCCGGGCGATCACCGCCCGTTCGTCCATCAGTGCGAGCCGGCGCCGGTCGGCCTCGCGGCGCTGGCGACCCAGGGCGGTGGCGATGTGGCCGGCCACCGTCTCGCACAGGCGCAGCTGCCAGTCGGGCAGGGCATTGCCGCCCGGGGGGCGCACCAGCAGGGCGCCGTGGTGGTCATCGCCCTCCGCCAGCGGCACGGCGAGCACGCCGTCCCCCACCAGGCAGGCGCCGCCCGGCGCCGGTAGTGCGTCCGCCGCGGGGCAGGGCGGGGCATCGACGGCCCCGGATCCGTCGGCGGCGACGATACGGCGAGAGCCGCCCCCGCCGGTGAGACACAGCGCCAGTGGCCCCACGCCGAGGGCGGTTTCCAGGCGGGCGAGGACATCGGCGTAGTCCGCGTCCCGGTCGGCGTGCTGGCTCAGCCGCCGGGCGGTGTCGTAGAGCACCTGCAGCGCGCGGTTGCTCTCCTCCAGGCGTGCCGTCTTGTAGCGCACGCGCTCCTCGAGGTTGCCGTACATGGCCTGCAGGTTGGCGGCCATACGGTTGAACGTGCGCGATATCAGGCCGATCTCGTCGTCGCCCCGATAGCTGGTGCGCGCGCCGAGGTCGCCCCGGCGCGCCGCCTCGACCACGCGGACGAGCTCGCGCAGCGGCGGTACGACGTCGGTGAGGATGCGGTACATGCTGAAGAACACCAGCGCGATGGTGACGAACAGGCTCAGGCCCTGGGCCAGGCGCAGGAGCTGGATCTTCTTCTCCGCCTCCTGCTGGAGCAGCCGCACCATGCTGTCCAGGCGGCCCACGTAGCCCCGGGCCTGGGCCAGGTAGCGCTGGCGGCCTGCGGCGTCGCCGGTCACCTCCGGGGCGAGCTCGTCGTCCCAGCGCCGGTGCACGCGGTGATAGGTCTCGGTCAGCGGGTGTGTGGATTCGTCCGGGATCACACCGGTGAGCGCCGGCGCCTCCAGCGTCTCGCGGAACTCGCGGACGTACTCGCGCAGGCGTTCGTCCGGGGCGTCGGCGCGGAGGGCATCGGCCAGGCGGTAGGTCTGCATGCGCAGGGTGCCCGCGATGTTGATCGCCGCGGCGTCACCCTTGGCCGTCTCCGCGATGATGATAGAGGTGAGCATGCTCACGATCGCCAGCGTCGATATGGCCGTCATCGCCAGTCCCACGCGCACCAGCAGCGAGCGGCGGGAGAGTGACCCGAGGGGCCACGAGCCGTCCGTCTCTACCTCCAATGAACCGCTCCCTTCATCCGTTCTACCCATAAAGTGGTATTCCAGAGGGTTTTTCACCTGAAGTAACAGTGACTTGGCATGCTATTCCGGGATACCCAGTAATATATATGTAACTGATTTTCCGGGAATATTGGAGATTCATGATTGACCTGGATCAAGGGGCGCCCGCCTTCACGAGCCCACGCTGACACCCAGTCAATCATTCCCCTCGTGTCAGGGAGGCTGCCATGAAGAACCTGGAAGGCGTAACGAGGCCCGATCAGTATCGGGCGCTGACGCTGAGCACCGTCGCGTTCACCGTGTGCTTCGCGGTGTGGACGATTTTTTCGGTCCTCGGGGTGAAGATCAAGCAGGAGCTCGGGCTCAACGAGACCGAGTTCGGTATCCTGATCGCGACGCCGGTGCTCACCGGCTCCATCAGCCGGATCTTTCTCGGTATCTGGACCGAGCAGTACGGCGGCCGGCGGGTGTTCAGCATCCTCATGCTCGTTACCGCGGTGTGCGTGTTCCTGCTCTCCTACGTGCACACCTACTGGATGTTCCTGATCGCCGCCCTCGGTGTGGGCCTGGCCGGCGGCTCGTTCATCGTGGGTATCGCCTACACCTCCTACTGGTTCGAGAAGGAGCGCCAGGGCACGGCACTGGGGATCTTCGGCGCGGGTAACGTGGGTGCGGCGGTGACCAACTTCGGTGCCCCGTTCCTGCTGGTCGCCCTCGGCTGGGAGCGCACCGCGGAGGTCTACGCGGTGATCCTGGCGATCATGGCGGTTGTGTTCTGGGTGCTCACCAAGGAGGACCCGATGACCGTGGCCCGGCGGAAGGCCGGTGCCCGGGGCACCTCCGCGCTCACCCAGCTCGAGCCCCTGCGTTACGTGCAGGTGTGGCGCTTCGCGCTGTACTACTTCTTCGTCTTCGGCGGCTTCGTCGCCCTGGCCTCCTATCTGCCGCGTTACTACGTCGGCGCCTACGGGCTCAGCATCGGCGTCGCCGGCACGCTCGCCGCGCTGTACTCGCTGCCCGCCAGCGTCTTCCGTGCCCTCGGCGGCTATCTCTCCGACCGCCTGGGGGCGCGCACGGTGATGTACCTCACCTTCATCGCCTCGCTGGTGTGCCTGTTCCTGCTCGCCTATCCGGAGACCCGCTACGTGGTCGAGGGCAAGAACGGCCCGATCGCGTTCAGCCTGGCCATGCCGCTGTGGGGTGTGGTGACGATCACCGTGCTGCTCGGCTTCTTCATGTCCCTGGGCAAGGCCGCGGTCTACAAGCACATCCCGGTCTACTACCCCGACCACGTCGGCTCCGTCGGCGGTCTGGTGGGGATGATCGGCGGTCTTGGCGGCTTCTTCCTGCCCATCCTCTTCGGGATCGTGCTCGACCTCACCGGCGTGTGGACCAGCTCCTACATGGTGCTGTTCGTGCTGGTCGCGGTGATGCTCATCTGGATGCACGTGGCGATCCGCCGCATGGAGCGCCGGCGCATTCCCGAGCTCTCCGAGGAGCGCTACCGCTACCTCCCGGAGATCCAGGAGCAGGGTGAGGCCGGACACGGTCAGTCCGCGTCGGCCTCCACCCCCGAGCACGGCGGCTCGGGCGCCGGGGCCCGCGCCTGAAAGAAAACACGGCGGCCGGGGTGAGCGCCCCGGCCGCTGCAAGCAACCATCGGGAGTTATCGACCATGGCCATCAATAACACGGCAAACAAGGGCGGGCACCAGGGCCGGGTGCTCACCGACTGGCGCCCCGAGGACGCCGAGTTCTGGGAGCGCGAGGGCAAGGCCGTCGCCACACGTAACCTCTGGATCTCCATCCCCTGCCTGCTGCTGGCCTTCTGCGTGTGGATGGTCTGGAGCGCGGTGGCGACGCGGCTGAACAACATCGGCTTCACCCTGACCACCAATGAGCTGTTCTGGCTCACGGCGCTGCCGGGGCTCTCCGGCGCGACCCTGCGCATCTTCTACAGCTTCATGGTGCCGATCTTCGGCGGCCGCCGCTGGACGGCGATCTCCACGGCCTCGCTGGCGTTGCCGGCGCTGTGGATGGGCGTGGCCGTGCAGGACCCGGGCACCACCTTCTGGGAGTTTGCCGCGATTGCGCTGCTGTGCGGTTTCGGCGGCGGCAACTTCGCCTCCAGCATGGCGAACATCAGCTTTTTCTACCCCAAGAGCCAGCAGGGCACCGCCCTCGGCCTCAACGCCGGTCTCGGCAACCTGGGCGTGTCGGTGATGCAGTTCGTGGTGCCGGCGGTGATCACCACCGGCTCGCTGTCGTTCATGTTCGGTTCCTACCAGACCCTCGCGGACGGCGGCCGGCTGTGGCTGCAGAACGCCGGGCTGGTGTGGGTGCCGTTCATCGTGCTGTTCACCGTGATCGCGTGGTTCGGGATGAACGACGTGGCCTCGGCGCGGGCCTCGTTCCGTGACCAGGCCGTGATCTTCCGGCGCAAGCACCAGTGGCTGATGAGCTGGCTCTACATCGCCACCTTCGGCAGCTTCATCGGCTACTCCGCCGGCTTCCCCATGCTCATCAAGACCCAGTTCCCCGACGTCGACCCGCTGCAGTACGCCTTCCTCGGGCCGATGGTGGGTGCGCTCATCCGCCCCGTGGGTGGCTGGATGGCCGACAAGATCGGCGGTGCACGGGTCACGCTGTGGAACTTCGTGGTGATGATCGCCGCGGTCTTCGGGGTGGTCTACTTCCTGCCGGTGATGGGCACCGCGGGCAACTTCTGGGGCTTCTTCCTGGCCTTCATGGTGCTGTTCGTGACCACCGGCGTGGGCAACGGCTCCACCTTCCGGATGATCCCGATCATCTTCCACACCCAGCACGGGCGCTGGAGCGAGGGCAAGGACGAGGCCGCACGGGCCCAGGCCGTGAAGGACGCCAACAAGGAGTCGGCGGCGACGCTGGGCTTCAGCTCGGCGCTGGCGGCCTACGGTGCCTTCTTCATCCCCAAGGCGTACGGCACGTCCATCGCCCTGACCGGCGGTCCGACCGCCGCCCTGTACGCCTTTGTCGCGTACTACGTCACCTGCGTCGTCGTGACGTGGTGGTTCTACGAGCGTCACGACGCGGAGATCCCCTGCTGAGCACGGTCCCTGCCGGAGGCCCGCCCCCAGAGCGGGTCCCGGCCGGCCCCGATGACGACAGACAACGCTTGAACGAGGCCCGACCATGAGTCACTTTCTCGACCGCCTGATGTTCTTCCGCAAGGTCCAGGACCAGTTTGCGGACGGCCACGGCCAGACCACCTACGAGGACCGCTCGTGGGAGAAGGCCTACCGCCAGCGCTGGCAGCACGACAAGATCGTGCGCTCCACCCACGGGGTGAACTGCACCGGCGCCTGCTCCTGGAAGATCTACGTCAAGGACGGCCTGGTCACCTGGGAGACCCAGCAGACCGACTATCCGCGCACCCGTCCCGACCTGCCCAACCACGAGCCCCGGGGCTGTCCGCGCGGGGCGAGCTATTCCTGGTACATCTACTCGGCGAACCGGCTGAAGTACCCCATGATCCGTGGCCGGCTGCTGCGGGCATGGCGTGAGGCGCGTGCCGAGCACAATGACCCGGTGGACGCCTGGGCGGCACTGACCTCGGACCCCGAGCGCGTACGCGATTACCAGTCCGTGCGCGGGCTCGGCGGGCTGGTGCGTGCCGACTGGGACGAGGTCACCGAGCTCATCGCCGCGGCCAACATCCACACCATCAAGCGTTACGGGCCGGACCGCATCGCCGGGTTCTCGCCGATCCCGGCCATGTCCATGCTCTCCTACGCCGCGGGCACGCGTTACCTCTCGCTGCTCGGCGGCGTGTGCCTGTCGTTCTACGACTGGTACTGCGACCTGCCGCCGGCGTCGCCGATGACCTGGGGCGAGCAGACCGACGTGCCCGAGTCCGCGGACTGGTACAACTCGAAGTTCATCATGATGTGGGGCTCCAACGTGCCGCAGACGCGCACCCCGGACGCCCACTTCATGACCGAGGCGCGCTACAACGGCACCAAGATGGTCACCGTCTCGCCGGACTACGCCGAGGCGACCAAGTTCGCCGACCGCTGGCTGGCGCCGAAGCAGGGCACCGACGCCGCACTGGCGATGGCCCTCGGCCACGTGATCCTGCGCGAATACCACCTCGACAATCCCAGCGACTATTTCGTCGACTACTGCCGGCGCTATACGGACATGCCCTTCCTGGTGCGCCTCGACGACAACGCCGGGCACACCGTGCCGGGACGCTTCCTGCGGGCGGCGGACTTCGCCGAGGCCCTGGGCGAGGACGGCAAGCCGGACTGGAAGACCGTCGCCTTCGACGAGGCCAGCGACGAGGTGGTCGTGCCCCAGGGCTCCGTCGGCTTCCGCTGGGACGAGAGCGGGCGCTGGAACCTGGAGCAGCGCGACGGCCAGGGCCGGGAGATCTCCCTGCGCCTGAGCCAGCTCGACAGCCGCGACGATGTCGCCACCGTCGCCTTCCCGTACTTCGGCGGCATCGCCCACGAGCACTTCAACAGCACCGAGCACCCGGACGTGCTCGAGCGCCGCGTGCCGGTGCGCCGCGTGACCCTGGCCAACGGCGAGACCGCCCGCGTGGCCACGGTCTACGACCTGATGATGGCCCACTACGGCCTCGACCGCGGCCTCGACGACGATGCCGTGGCCTCGAGCTACGACGACGATCTCCCCTACACCCCCGCGTGGCAGGAGCACATCACCGGCGTCGACCGCCGCGACGTGGTGCAGGTCGCCCGGGAGTTCGCGGAGACCGCCCACAAGACCAACGGCCGTTCCATGGTCATCCTCGGTGCCGGGCTCAACCACTGGTACCACATGGACATGAACTACCGCGGCATCATCAACATGCTGGTGATGTGCGGCTGCGTCGGCCAGAGCGGGGGCGGCTGGGCCCACTACGTGGGCCAGGAGAAGCTCCGTCCGCAGACCGGCTGGCTGCCGGTGGCCTTCGCCCTCGACTGGGCCCGGCCGCCGCGGCAGATGAACGGCACCTCGTTCTTCTACGCCCACACCGACCAGTGGCGCTACGAGCGGCTGCGCGTCGACGAGATCCTCTCGCCGCTGGCCGACGCCGACGACTGGCAGGGCAGCCTCATCGACTACAACGTCCGTGCCGAGCGCATGGGCTGGCTGCCGTCCGCGCCCCAGCTCGGGCGCAACCCCCTGGAGGTGGCCCGCGAGGCCATCGAGGCGGGCGAGGACCCCAAGGCCTACGTGGTCGAGCAGCTGCGCTCCGGGCGCCTGCACATGGCCTGCGAGGACCCGGACGACCCGGCAAACTACCCGCGCAACATGTTCGTGTGGCGCTCCAACCTGCTGGGCTCCAGCGGCAAGGGCCACGAGTACTTCCTGCGCCACCTGCTCGGCACCAGCGACGGCGTCCAGGCCGAGGACCTCCATGAGCTCGACGACGGCGAGAAGCCCGCGGAGGTCACCTGGCACGACGAGGCGCCGCGGGGCAAGCTCGACCTGCTGGTGACGCTGGACTTCCGCATGTCCACCACCTGCCTGTACTCCGACGTCGTTCTGCCCACGGCCACGTGGTACGAGAAGAACGACCTCAACACCTCGGACATGCACCCGTTCATCCACCCGCTCTCCGAGGCGGTGAACCCGGCGTGGGAGTCCCGCAGCGACTGGGACATCTACCGCGACCTGGCGAAGCGGTTCTCCGAGCTGGTGACCGGTCACCTCGGCGTGGAGAAGGACCTGGTCACGGTGCCGCTGCTCCACGACACCCCCGCGGAGCTCGCCCAGCCCTATGACGTTCAGGACTGGCGCAAGGGCGAGTGCGACCCGGTGCCCGGGCAGACCATGCCCAACATCGCCGTGGTCGAGCGCGACTACCCGGCGCTCTACGAGCGCTTCACCGCCCTCGGCCCGCTCATGGACCAGCTCGGCAACGGCGGCAAGGGCATCAGCTGGAACACCGAGGCGGAGGTCGAGTTCCTCGGCCGCCTCAACGGCCGCTGGCACGACGGCGAGCACCACAAGGGCCGGCCGAAGATGTACACCGCCATCGACGCCGCCGAGACGGTGATGAGCCTCGCCCCGGAGACCAACGGCCACGTCGCGGTCAAGGCCTGGGGGGCGCTGGAGCGGTTCACCGGCCGTGAGCACAGTCACCTGGCAGCGCACAAGGCAGACGAGTCGATCCGCTTCCGCGACATCGTCGCCCAGCCGCGCAAGATCATCTCCTCGCCCACCTGGTCGGGGATCGAGTCCGAGGAGGTCTGCTACAACGCCGGCTGGACCAACGTCCACCAGCTCATCCCCTGGCGCACGCTCACCGGCCGCCAGCAGCTCTACCAGGACCACGCGTGGATGCGGGCCTTCGGCGAGGGCTTCACCACCTACCGTCCGCCGGTGAACACGCGCACCGTCCGGCCGCTGCTGGGCGAGCGGGGCAACGGCAACCCCGAGCTGGTGCTCAACTGGATCACCCCGCACCAGAAGTGGGGCATCCACAGCACCTATTCGGACAACCTGCTCATGCTCACGCTCTCCCGCGGCGGGCCCATCGTGTGGATGTCGGAGGGTGACGCCAAGCGTGCCGGCATCGAGGACAACGACTGGATCGAGGTGTTCAACACCAACGGCGCGCTGGTCGCGCGGGCGGTGGTCTCCCAGCGCGTCCCGGACGGGATGACGATGATGTACCACGCCCAGGAGCGCATCGTGAACACCCCCGGATCGGAGATTACCGGCGCCCGCGGCGGCATCCACAACTCCGTGACCCGGGCGGTGCTCAAGCCCACCCACATGATCGGCGGCTACGCCCAGCAGAGCTGGGGCTTCAACTACTACGGCACGGTCGGCTCCAACCGCGACGAGTTCGTGATCGTCCGGCGGATGGACAAGGTGGACTGGCTGGAAGGCGACGACGAAAGCATTCTGGAACAGGAGTACACGCGATGAGGGTGCGCGCACAGATCGGCAAGGTACTCAACCTCGACAAGTGCATCGGCTGCCACACGTGCTCGGTGACCTGCAAGAACGTGTGGACCTCGCGCGAGGGTATGGAGTACGCCTGGTTCAACAATGTGGAGACCAAGCCCGGCATCGGTTATCCCAAGGACTGGGAGAACCAGGACCGCTGGCGGGGTGGCTGGCAGCGCACGGGCCGCGGTGACCGCGCGGGCATCCGCCCGCGCATCGGCGGCAAGTGGCGGGTGCTCGCCAATGTCTTCGCCAACCCGGACCTGCCGGAGATCGACGACTACTACGAGCCGTTCAACTTCGACTACCAGCGCCTGCACAACGCCCCGGAGTCGAAGGCCCAGCCGACGGCCAAGCCGTACTCGGCGATCACCGGCAAGCCCATGGACAAGATCGAGTGGGGGCCGAACTGGGAGGAGATCCTCGGCGGCGAGTTCGAGAAGCGCTCCCAGGACTACAACTTCCAGAACGTGCAGAAGGAGATCTACGGGCAGTTCGAGAACACCTTCATGATGTATCTGCCCCGTCTCTGCGAGCACTGCCTCAATCCCACGTGCGTGGCGAGCTGCCCGTCGGGGGCGATCTACAAGCGCGAGGAGGACGGCATCGTCCTGATCGACCAGGACAAGTGCCGGGGCTGGCGCATGTGCATCTCCGGCTGCCCGTACAAGAAGATTTACTACAACTGGCAGTCCGGGAAGTCGGAGAAGTGCACCTTCTGCTATCCGCGCATCGAGGCCGGCCAGCCCACGGTCTGCTCCGAGACCTGCGTGGGCCGCATCCGCTACCTCGGGGTGATGCTCTACGACGCCGACGCCATCGAGGAGGCCGCCTCCACGGCCAGCGAGCAGGACCTCTACGAGGCCCAGCTGCGGGTGTTCCTCGACCCCAATGACCCGGAGGTCATCGCCCAGGCCCGCCGCGACGGCGTGCCCGACTCCTGGCTGGAGGCGGCGAAGGTCTCGCCGGTCTACCGCATGGCGATGGAGTGGAAGGTCGCCTTCCCGCTGCACCCGGAGTACCGCACGCTGCCGATGGTCTGGTACGTGCCGCCGCTCTCGCCGATCAGCGCCGCGGCGGACGCCGGCCACGTCGGCCTTGACGGCCTCATCCCGGACGTGGAGAGCCTGCGCATCCCGCTGACCTACCTCGCCAACATGCTCACCGCCGGCGACGAGCGCCCGGTGGCCTCGGCGCTCCGGCGCATGCTTGCCATGCGCCTCTACCGCCGGCGCCAGACCGTCGACGGCGTCACCGACCGGGAGCTGCTGGAGCAGGTGGGCCTCAGCGAGGCGGCCATGGAGGAGATGTACCAGGTCATGGCCATTGCCAACTACGAGGACCGCTTCGTGATCCCCACCAACCACCGGGAGCTCAGCACCGACGACCCCTGGGGCGAGCGCAGCGGCTGCGGCTTCAGCTTCGGCGACGGCTGCCACACCCAGGGCGTCACCCGGCCGAACCTCTTCGGTGCCAAGAACCCGCGCAAGCGGGCGTTCCCCAACCGCGAGGACCTGCTGGCGCGGGCCCGCAAGGTCTCCTGAGGAGGGCACCATGCAGACACTGAAGGTAATCGCGGCACTGCTGCACTATCCCGACGCGGCGCTGCAGCGGCACGTCGACGAGATCCTGGAGGCCCTCGACGCCGAGGCCCTGGTCACCGGCGAGTCCCGCCGGCGGATCGGGGCGCTGGCGGCGGAGCTGCGCGACAGCGACCTGCTGGACGTGCAGTCCCGCTACGTCGAGACCTTCGACCGCGGCCGGGCCCGCTCGCTGTATCTCTTCGAGCACGTCCACGGCGAGTCCCGCGACCGCGGGGCCGCCATGGTGGACCTCCAGCTCGCCTACCGGGCCGCCGGCTTCGAGATCGCGGTCAGTGAGCTGCCGGACTACGTGCCGCTGTTCCTGGAGTTCTGCGCGTCGCTGCCGGACGGCGAGGCCCTGGCGTGGCTGGAGGAGGTGGGGCACCTGATCCAGCTCCTCCACGCCCGGCTCGCCGAGCGGGAGAGCCCCTACGCCGTACTCCTGGAGCCGCTGCTCGCCTTTGCCGCGGTGGAGGCGGACGAGTCGGTGCGCGAGCGTGTGGCCGCCGAGCCCCGGGACGACACCCCGGAGGCGCTCGACGCGGTGTGGATGGAGGCGCCGGTGACCTTTGGCCCGGAGGGCGGCTGCGGTGCCGCCGCCGGGCGCAAGGGCGGGGCGCAACCGGTGCAGTGGGGCGCGCCGCGCAGCGGCACGGCCTGAACAATCGAGGAGGCGACCATGTCGTTCCTGAACAACCTGCTTTTCGGCTACTACCCGTATATCGCGGGCACGGTCTTCCTGCTCGGCAGCATCGTGCGCTTCGATATGAGCCAGTACACCTGGAAGACCAACTCCAGCCAGCTGTTCGACTCCAGCCGGCGGTTCCGTATCGGTAACATCCTCTTCCACGTGGGCATCATCCTGCTGTTCTTCGGCCACCTCGTCGGGCTGCTGATGCCCCACTGGATGTACCCGTGGTTCGGCCTCACCCCCGGCAGCAAGCAGGTGATGGCGATGACCGCCGGTGGCATCTTCGGCACCCTCGCCCTGGTCGGCGGCTGGATCCTGATCCAGCGCCGGCTGACCAACGAGCGCGTGCGGGCCAACTCGAGCCGCATGGATACCTTCATCATCCTGCTGCTGTACGTGCAGCTGGTACTGGGCATGCTCACCATCCCGGTCTCGGCGACCCACCTGGACGGTGGCACGATGCTGGAGCTCGCCGACTGGGCGCAGCACATCGTGACCTTCCGCCCCGGCGCGGCGGAGTACATCGCCGACGTGAGCCTGGTGTTCAAGCTGCACCTGTTCCTCGGGCTGACGACCTTCCTGGTCTTCCCGTTCACCCGGCTCGTCCACATCTGGAGCGCGCCGGTGTGGTACCTCGGGCGCAGCTACCAGCTGGTGCGTCAGCGCCAGGGCTGAGCCTCCGCCACCCCGCCGCCTGCGGGCGGCGGGGCGTGCGCCGGGCGCCGTCGATCAGGCATGCTGCGGCCGAGCCGTAAGCGACCCGGAGAAGGCCGATGACGCCACGACTGACCCGACTCACTGTGATCGCGGTGCTTGCGCCGCTCACCGGCTGTGCCGTGCCCGCGGGTGACGGCGCGGACGTGGGCGGTGCCGCGGCGGGGCCGCCGGAGCAGGCGCCCGTGACCCGTTATCGCTGCGGCGATACCGCCGTAGACCTCGTCGGTACCGGCGCCACCGCCTGGCTGAACGCCGGTTGCCGGCGTTACCGGCTCGAGCGGGTGCGTACCGCCTCGGGGGCGAAGTACGCGGGCCGGGGTGGCGCGGTCAGTGTCTGGTCCCACGGCGCCCGCGCCCGGGTCGTGCTCGACGGCCGGGTGCTGCCGGAGTGCGTCGCCGCGCTTAGCCGGCCCTACGAGGCGCGGGGCAACGAGCCGGGCTGGCACCTGGAGCTTAGGGACAGCCGCCTGGTCCTGGTGGCGGACTACGGCGAGCGGCGCGTCGACCGTCCCGCGCCGGCGCCCGAGCCGGTGGCCGGCGGGCGCCGTTACCGGGCGCCGGGCAGCGGCGGCGCCGACGCGGTCACGGTGACCGTGCGCGAGGGGCCGTGCGCGGACGACATGACCGGCATGCCCCATCCCCACCGGGTCGAGGTGAGCCTGGACGGCCGCACGCTGCGCGGCTGCGGCGGTGATCCCCGGGCGCTGCTCGCCGGCCGCCGCTGGCGGGTGACCGGGATGCCGGCGGCAGGGCACACGGACGCCGGCGCCTATACCCTGCGCTTTCGCCGGGACGGGCGGGTCACCGGGCGGGCGGCGGGGCGGCGCTATGCCGGCACCTACACGCTGACGCCCGCCACGCTGAGGCTGAGCGGGCTGGCGGCGGCCGGTAACGGTGCCGCGCCGCGTCTGCTGCGCCTGCTCGCCGACGTGCGCCGCTTCGGCATTGCCGACGACGGCGCGCTGATCCTTCACACCGGTGACGGACGGCGTCTCCGTGCGGTCGGGGAGGCGCAGTGATGGACGGGGAATCCGCACACAAGCGCCCGGTGGAGGGCGAGCTTACCGTCCACTTCCCCAAGCTGTCGCTGGCCGGCACTTTCCGCGGGGACGACGAGACCTTCGTGATCGCGGACGTGGACGAACGCCTGGCGAGCCTGGTCGAGCCGGGGCTGCTGCGCCCCGGCTTCACCGAGCTGCGTTTCACCGGCCGGCGCTACCGCCTGGATTACCCCCGCGACCGCGGTGCCGGGGAGATCGCCGGCGACGTTCTGGGCCGCCTCTTCGGCAGGCCGCGGCGCCGCGTCACCTGGCGCGCCGGGGCGGGCGTGGTGGCTGAGCTGGAGACCGACACCACGGTGGACAGCGGCGGCATCCAGCAGCGGCGGAGCTGGACTGCGCATTACCGCCTGGACGGCACCGGCTACAAGGTGCTCTGCCGCCGTCACAGCGCCGGCCGGCGTGGGCTTGACCGCACGCTGTTCGCCGACGGGCTGGCCGTTGCGGAGGCCGTGCCCAACCCGTTCTCGGCGCTGGAGCTCGACCTTACCGTCCAGCGGCCGGTGCCGCTGGACGCCCTTGCCATCGCCGTCCACATGATGGGCTGGCTGCCCACCGCCTCCGGCTCCGCGGGTGGCGGCACGGCCGGTGGCGGTGGTGGCGACGGCGGCGGGGGCTGCTGAGACCGCGGGCCGGCGGCCGCGGACCGACACCATCAGCCGGGTCGCCATGACCCGGCGCGACACGAGAGGGCAACGATGCCTATCACGATCAACGCAATCGAGATCAGCGACGAGGCGGTGAATATCGAGTCCGCCAACTACGAGGGCGGGGACATCGCCGAGCGCCAGCGCCAGGCGGCGGTGGCGCTCGCCGTGCGCGAGCTGCTGCGTCAGCGGGCGGTGGAGACCGGCCTCGCCACCGAGGCCGAGGCCGACGACGGCGTGATCGACGCCCTCATCGAACGCGAGGTCACCATCCCGGAGGCCGGCGACGACGACTGCCGGGCCTACTACGAGAACAACCGCGAGCGCTTCCGCGAACCGCCGAGGGTGTACGCCCGGCACATCCTGCTGGCGGCGCTGCCCGACGATCCCGACAAGCGCGTGAGCCAGCGCGACCAGGCGGAGGCGCTGATCGCCGAGTGCCGCGACGGTGCGCCGTTCATCGATCTCGCCCGGCGCCACTCCGACTGCCCGTCCCGGGAGTACGGCGGTGAGCTCGGCGAGATCGCCCCGGGGGCGACCGTGCCGGAGTTCGAGCGCGCCGTGTGGCGGCTGCCCGAGGGGCTGGCGGCGCGCCCGGTGGAGACGCGCTACGGCTGGCACGTCGTCGACGTGCAGAGCCACGAGCCCGGCCACCTGCCGGACTACGAGACGGTGCGCCCGCGCATCGCCGACTACCTCACCGAGCGGGTGCGCCGCCGCGCCTTCGGCCAGTACGTGCGGCTGCTCGCCGCCGAGGCGGACATCGAGGGTGTCGACCTCGACGCCGCGGACTCCCCGCTGGTGCAGTGAACCAGTGAGAAGATCGGTCACTCCCTGGCACGGTGTGGAGACGCCTGCCATGCTGTCCGGCGGACCGCCCGCCGCGCGGCGGGCGTCAGTCACCACGGCCCGGGGAGGGCACGAGCACCGATGGACTACCAACGTTATCGCGAGGTCCTGAGCGAGCGCGTCGGCCGGCTGCCGGCGCGGTTCGATGCCGGGGAGTACCGGCGCCGCCTGGAGGCGGTGCGCGCGGGCATGCAGCGCGACGGCCTGGAGGCGCTGCTGGTCACCGACGCCGCCGAGGTGTGCTATCTCACCGGCTACTCGACCTTCGAGGTCTCCGTGTCCATCGCGCTGGTGGTCACGCCCTCGCGGACGTGGCTGCAGGTGCCCTCCATCGAGACCGGCCCGGCGGTGACCATGGCCCACGTCGACGAGATCGTGGGCTATCGCTGGGAGTTCCCCCACGAGGCCACGCGGCAGCTCGCCGAAGCCCTGGCCGGAGCGCGCCGGGTCGGCGTCGACGAGTGGGCACCGGGCCTGCGCCCCGGGCTGCTCGCCGCGCTGAGCGCCGTCCACGAGGCCGAGTGGGTCGCCACCGGCGAGCTGGTCGCGGCGGTGCGGCGGGTGAAGTCCGACGCCGAGCTGGCGGTGCTCGCCGAGAGCGCACGGATCACCGAGGCGGGCCTGGCGGCCTCCGCGGAGACCGTCGCCCCCGGTGTGACCGACTCCGAGGTCGCCGCCGCCGGCGCCCGCGCCATGCTCGCCGCGGGCAGCGAGTTCATGAGCATGCAGCCCATCGTCGCCGCCGGCGTGCGCTCGAGCATCATCCACAGCAACCATAACGGTCACCGGATCGCCGACGGCGAGCCGGTGTTCCTGGAGTACGGCGCCGTGCGCGGGCGCTATACCGCGCCGCAGATGCGCACCGTGGTCTGCGGCGAACCCACACAGGCCATGCGCGGGCTCTATGGCGCCTGCGCCGATCTCGTCGCGGGCCTGCGCGAGGCCATGCGCCCGGGCAACACCTTCGACGCCGCCGCCCGGGCGGCGGAGGCGGTGCTAGCGCCCCACGCCGACTCGGTGTTCTTCTCCGGTGTGTTCGGCTATACCGTCGGCGTGCAGTTCCCGCCGTCCTGGGTGGAGGGCACGGGCTTCATTGCCCGTGGGGTCGGGACGGTGTTCGAGCCGGGCATGGTCTTCCACCTGCCCATTTGCCTGCGCCGTCCCGGCGAGTGGGGCATCGGCATGAGCGAGACAGTGGTGGTCGAGGCCGGCGGTGCGCGGGCGATCACCGCCAACGACTGGGAGCTGGGCACCTGAGGGCGGGTGCCGGGTGGTTCCCCCGGCGAAGTGAATACAGTTATCCTCTTTGATTGTGTTCAGTTCGCCCAGAGGGGGACGCGCCGGTGACAATGAGCCCATCCGAGGCGCGCCGTGCGATCCGCGGCTGCATCGTCCACTGCCTGCACGACCCGGGCGAGGGCGACGACCCGAACGCGCTGGAGATCCTCGAGGACGGCGTGATCGTCATCGAGGACGGCCGGGTCGTGCGCACCGGCCCGGCAGACGCCGTGCTCCCCGGGCTGGACGCGGACACCCCGGTGGCGGACCACCGTGGCCGGCTGGTGATACCCGGGATGGTGGACTGCCACGTCCATTACGCCCAGACCGACGTGATCGCGAGCTTCGGCGAGCAGCTCCTCACCTGGCTGGAGCGCTACACCTTCCCCGCAGAGGGGCGTTTCCACGATGCCGGGCTCGCCGCCGAGACGGCGCGGTTCTTCGTCGACGAGCTGCTGCGCAATGGCACCACCTCAGCACTGGTGCTGGGCACGGTGCACGCCGTTTCCGCGGACGCCATCCTCGAGGCGGCGCGGGCGCGGGGTATGCGCCTGGCGGCGGGCAAGGTGCTGATGGACCGCAACGCCCCGGACTACCTCCGGGACACGCCGGAGACGGGCTACCGCGACACCCGCGCGCTGATCGAGCGCTGGCACGGCGTCGACCGGCTGAGTTACGCCATCACCCCGCGCTTCGCGCCCACCTCCAGCGACGCCCAGCTAGAGCGGGTCGGCGAGCTCGCGCGGGCGTACCCGGACACCTACGTGCACACCCACGTGGCCGAGAACGCCCAGGAGGTCGCCTGGGTGGCGGAGCTCTTCCCCTGGAGCCGGAGCTACCTGGACGTCTACGACCGCTACGGCATGCTGCGCGAGCGCGCACTCTACGCCCACTGCATCCACCTGGACGACGACGACCGCCGGCGCATGGCGGAGACCGGGGCGGTCATGGGCTTCTGCCCGACCTCGAACCTGTTCCTCGGCAGCGGCCTGTTCGATTACGCCGCGGCGCGCAGCGCGGGGGTGCGGGTGGGCCTGGCGACGGACGTCGGCGGCGGTACCAGCATGAGCATGCTCCGCACCGCCGCGGAGGCGTATAAGGTGGCCCAGCTCCGGGGGACGGCGCTGTCGCCGGCGCGGCTGCTTTACCTTACGACCCTGGCGGGGGCGGAGGCGCTGTCCGTGGCGGACCGCATTGGCAGTTTCCGTGCCGGGTGCGAGGCGGACCTGGTGGTGCTCGACCCCGCCGCGACGCCCATGATCGCACGGCGCACCGCCGCGGCGGAGACCGTCGCGGAGCGGCTGTTCGCGCTGTTCACGCTGGGTGACGAGCACTGCATCGCCGAGACCTGGCTCCAGGGCCAGCCCGCCTATACCCGCGCCGCCTCCTGAGCGCGGCGCCCGCTCAGCGCCGGAGGATGCTCGCGAGGTCGACCTGGCCGTCGCGCTCGGCGAGGGTCAGGCGTTGCTCAAGGTGGTCGAGGTGTTCGCGGGCGAGCCGGGCGGCGAGCTCGCTGTCGCCGGCGAAGATCGCATCCGCGATGCCGCGGTGGTCGCCTTCGCGGTAGCAGGCGCTGATCCCCGGGACCTTGTACAGGGCGACCGCGATGGAGGTGCGCAGGATCAGCTCACGCAGGATCCCGGCGAGCACCTGATTGGGGCAGAAGTCCGCGAGGCGCTCGTGGAAGCGCAGGGACAGGTGGATGCGGTCTTCGTGGGCGCCCTCGCGGTGGGCGGTGTGCTCGGCGTCGACCAGGCCGGCGATCTCCGTGCGCGCCGTCTCGCCGAGGTGACCGGCGACCTGGCGGATCACCTCGCTCTCGATGTGGCGGCGCGCCTCGAATATCTGGGCGGTCTCCTCCGGCCCCGGTCTCGCGACCACCGCGATCTGGTTGCGCCGCATCAGGATGATGTGGTCGCCCGCGAGCCGGACCAGCGCCCGGCGGACCACCGAACGGCTTACCCCGAAGATCTCGCTCAGTGTCAGCTCCGGCAGACGCGAGCCCGGCGGCAGCTGCTGGGCCAGTACGGCGTGGCGGATTGCGTCGTAGATCCGGTCCTCGGCGCGTGCCGCCGAGTGCGTGCTACGTCCCTGAGCCAGCGATTGCACCATGTCGTTCAAGGTCGGCCGTGACGGTTGCCTGGGGCATTGGGTAAGGCCCCGTAAGGTAACCCGTTTGCCGCATTACGTCACGCACCGGTCCCCGGGAAAGTTGCCTTCATGTTGTGTCGACAATTAATGTCTAATACTGTCGTCAAATAGCCCCCATGACCGGATGATGCCGGTGGAATGCGGGGCGGTGGTTCCCGTCCGGCGACATGCAGGGCCGGATCGGCGGATTTGAATGTCGACAATAGGCTTCTAGTCTTTGGGTACAGGCGGCGATTCGACAGGCCGCCGGGCTGCGGGAGAAGATGATGACGGATTCGGTGCGTTTCCTGTTCGGCCACGAGATGCGGGAGCTCCGCGACGTGGACCCGACCCGGACCGTGCTCCAGTGGCTGCGCGAGGACCAGTACGCCACCGGCACCAAGGAGGGCTGTGCCGAGGGGGACTGCGGCGCCTGCACCGTGGTCCTCGGCGAGCCGGACGGGGAGGGTGGCATGCGCTATCGCGCGGTCAACGCCTGCATCCTCTTCGTGCCGGTGCTCGACGGTCGCCAGCTACTCACCGTGGAGCACCTCGCTGGCGCGGACGGCGCCATGCACCCGGTCCAGCGTGCGATGGTGGACCACCACGGCTCCCAGTGCGGGTTCTGCACCCCCGGTTTCGTGATGTCGCTGTTCGCGCTCTACCTCGAGGGCGGGCGTCCGGACCGGCAGCGGATCAACGATACCCTGGCGGGCAACCTCTGCCGTTGCACCGGCTACCGGCCGATCGTCGACGCCGCGCTCGCCATGCACGACTATCCCTGGGACGACCCGGTCCGTGCACGGGCCGCCGGGACGGCGGAGCGGCTGACGGCGCTGCGCCGCACCGACACCCTGGCGCTGGCGTGGCAGGGGCGGCGCTACTTCGCACCGGTGTCCGCCGACGGCCTGGCCAGGGTCCTCGGTGAACACCCGGACGCGACCCTGCTCGCCGGCGGCACCGACGTGGGGCTGTGGGTGACCAAGCGCCACATGGACCTGGACACGGTGGTCCACGTCGGCGACGTCGCGGAGCTCCACGGCATCCACGAGGACGCGGACGGCGTGGCTATCGGTGCGGCGGTCACCCACGGCGAGGCGCTGGACGTGCTTGGGCGCCGCTTCCCGGACTTCGGCGAGCTCCTGCGCCGTTTCGCCTCGGTGCAGATCCGCAACTCCGGGACCCTGGGCGGCAACATCGCCAACGGCTCGCCCATCGGCGACAGCATGCCGGTGCTCATCGCCCTGGGGGCGCGGCTGACCCTGAACGGCCCGGACGGCCGGCGGGAGATGCCCATCGAGGATTACTTCATCGACTACGGCCGCCAGGACCGCCGCCCCGGGGAGTTCGTCGAGCGTGTCTGGATCCCCGCCCTCGGCGGGGACGAGCACTTCCGCTGCTACAAGATCTCCAAGCGCTTCGACCAGGACATCTCCGCGGTCTGCGCCGCCTTCCGCCTGCGCCTGTCGGACGGCCGGGTGGTGGCGATCCGTACCGGCTTCGGCGGCGTCGCCGCCACCCCGCGGCGGGCGCCGCGCACCGAGCGCGAGCTCACCGGCGCCGCCTGGGACGAGGCCGGGGTCCGTCGCGGCGAGGCCGCGCTGGCCGCCGAGCTCACCCCGATCACGGACATGCGCGCGAGCCGGGAGTACCGCCGGCTCGTTGCCGCGCAGCTGTTGCACAAGTTCTACATCGAGACGACGGATCCGCAGGCCCGCACGCGGGTGCTCGCGGAGGAGGCCGCGTCATGAGCGAGACCGATACCCGCCGGGGCAACCCGGGCGTGAACGTCGCCCGGCCCCACGACAGCGCCCACAAGCACGTCAGCGGCAGCGCCCGCTACGTCGACGACCTGCCCGAGCCCCGGGAGCTGCTCCACGCCTATGCCCGGCTCGCGGAGCGCGCCCATGCCCGCATCAACCGGCTGGACGTCTCCGCGGTCGACGGCGGGGGCGTCGCCGCCGTGGTCACGCCGGAGGGGCTCGGCACCACCAACGACATCGGCCCGGTCTTCCCGGGCGACCAGGTGTTTGCCGACGGCGAGGTACTCTTTTACGGGCAGCCGCTGTTCGCCGTCGCCGCGGGCAGCATCGACGCCGCCCGGCGCGCGGCGATGCGCGCCGAGGTGGACTACGAGGACCTGCCCGCGATCCTGGACGTGGATGCCGCGCTGGACGCCGACGCCGACCTGCTGGCGCCCAAGCGCTGGCGCCGTGGTGAGCCGGAGGCCGCCATCGAGGCCGCGCCCCACCATCTTGAGGGCCGGACCTACGTGGGCGGCCAGGAGCATTTCTACCTGGAGGGCCAGGTGGCGATGGCCGTCCCCCAGGAGGACGGCGACATGCTCGTCTACAGCTCCACCCAGCACCCCTCGGAGGTGCAGCACCTGGTCGCGAAGGTCCTCGGCCTGCCGGACCACGCGGTCACCGTGGAGACCCGGAGGATGGGCGGCGCCTTCGGCGGCAAGGAGACCCAGGGGGCGCAGATCGCGGTCATCGCCGCGCTGCTCGCGCAGCGCACGGGGCGGCCGGTGAAGTACCGCCTCGACCGCGACGACGACATGACCATGACCGGCAAGCGCCACGATCTGCGCATCGACTACCGGGTGGGCTTCGACGACGACGGCCGCATCCGCGGCATCACCTTCATGCAGGCAGTGCGCTGCGGCTACGCGCCGGACCTCTCGCACTCCGTCTCCGATCGGGCGATGTACCACGCGGACAACGCCTACTTCCTGGAGAACGTCGAGATCACCTCCCGGCGGCTGCGCACCAACACCGTCTCCAACACCGCCTTCCGCGGCTTCGGTGGGCCCCAGGGGATGGTGGGCATGGAGCACGTGATCGAGGAGATCGCCCGCGAGCTCGGCCTGGATCCGCTGGCCGTGCGCCGCCGCAACCTCTACGGCGTGGACGAGCGCAACATCACCCCCTACGGCATGACCGTGGAGGACAACATCCTCCCCGAGCTGCTCGGCGAGCTGGAGACGAGCTCGGAGTATGCCCGCCGACGCGAGGCGGTGCGTGCGTACAACGCGGCGAGCCCCTGGCTGAAGAAGGGCATCGCGGTGACGCCGGTGAAATTCGGCATCTCCTTCACCGCCAAGCACCTCAACCAGGCGGGCGCGCTGGTGCTTGTCTACCAGGACGGCAGCGTCCAGCTCAATCACGGCGGCACCGAGATGGGCCAGGGACTGCACATCAAGGTGGCCCAGGTGGTGGCGGAGGTCTTCGGCATCGACCTCGAGCGGGTGCGGATCACCGCCACCCATACCGGCAAGGTGCCGAACACCTCGCCCACGGCGGCGTCCTCCGGCTCGGACCTCAACGGCGCCGCCGCCTACAACGCGGCGACGAAGATCGTCGACCGGCTGCTTCCGGTCATCCGCGACCACTTCGACGTGTCCACGGACGCCGCCATCACCTTCCGCGACAACGCCGTGTACGCCGGCGGCCGCGAGCTCGCGTCCTTCGCGGAGGTGGTACGCCTCGCCTACTTCCGCCGCGTGCAGCTCTCCGCGGCGGGCTTCTACGCCACGCCGAAGCTCCAGATCAACGAGGACGGCACCGGCCGGCCGTTCTACTACTTCGCCTACGGCGCGGCCTGCTCCGAGGTGGTGGTGGACACGCTCACCGGCGAGTATCGCGTCACCCGGGTGGACATCCTCCACGACGTGGGCCGCTCGTTGAACCCGGCTATCGACATGGGCCAGATCGAGGGCGGCTTCATCCAGGGCATGGGCTGGCTGACCACCGAGGAGCTGTGGTGGGACGAACACGGCCGGCTGATGACCCACGCGCCGTCCACCTACAAGATCCCCGCGTGCAGTGATCTGCCCGCCGACTTCCGCGCCCGCATCTACGAGCGGGGCGAGAACGTCGAGGAGGCCCTTTACCGTTCCAAGGCGGTGGGCGAGCCGCCGCTGATGCTGGCGATCTCCGTACTCCACGCGCTGAAGGACGCGGTCGCCTCGGCGGCCGACTATCGCGTGGCCGCGCCGCTGCACGCCCCGGCGACGCCGGAGGCGGTGCTCATGGCCGTGCAGGCGGTGCGCGGGACCGTCGGCGCCGGGGTTGCCGCGGCGCAGCCGGAGGTCGCCGGATGAGCCACTGGAGCGAGCGCCTGGCCGGGCACTACCGTGCCGACGAGGCCTGCGTCGTGGTGACCCTCGTCGCCATCGAGGGCTCCTCGCCCCGGGAGCCCGGGGCGAAGATGCTGGTCACCGCCGAGGGTGCCAGCGGCACCCTCGGCGGCGGCACCGTCGAGCACCTGGCGCAGGAGCGTGCGCGCGAGATCCTCGCCGCCGGTGCGGGCAATATCGACGGCCCGGCGCTGGAGTCCTTCACCCTCAACGACGCCATCGACCAGGCCTGCGGCGGGCGCATGTCGCTGCTCTTCGAGCCGGTCTGGCCGGCCGCCTTCCGCATCGGCCTGTTCGGCGCGGGCCACGTGGGTCAGGCGCTGGTCCGGGTGCTCGCCGACGTGCCCTGCCGGATCCACTGGGTGGATTCTCGCCCCGGCATGTTCCCGGAGGCGGTGCCCGGTGTCGCCGAGCCGGTGCTCGCCGAGCAGCCGGAGAAGGAGGTCGAGTCGCTGCCCGACGGGGCCTTCGTCATCGCCATGACCCACAGCCATGACATCGACCTGGAGATCGTCGACGCCGCGCTGCGTGCCGGGCGTTTCCCGTTCGTGGGGACCATCGGCTCGAAGACCAAGCGCGCGCGATTCCGCAGCCGCCTCGCCGAGCGCGGGCTCGACGAGGCCACCATCGACGGGCTCACCATTCCCATCGGTCTGCCCGGCGTGGGTGGTAAGCGGCCCGCGGAGATCGGCGTCGCCGTCGCCGCCCAGCTCCTCCAGTGGCGCGACGCCGGGGGCCGCTCCTGACTCGGCCGGGTCGGTCGATGCGCGGCACCCACGGTGCTGTCCGCGGCGGCGACAGGCAGCGGAAGCCGCTGCCGGGCCGCGCCTACAGCGTGCCGCCGCGCAGCAGGTGGTGCCAGTAGAAGCGCGGCAGGAAGTCCTTCTTGAAGTGCCACATGCTCCGGCGCTCCTCCGTCGGCTTACCGGGGAAGGTGGGAGCGAGCTCGCCGCCGTAGCGGAACTCCGCGAGCAGCACCCGCCCGTAGGCCGTGGTCAGCGGGCAGGCGCCGTAACCATCGTAGGCCGCTTCGCTGGTGCGGCCGTCGAGCTCGGCGAGCAGGCCGTCCACCACCACCGGCGCCTGGCGGCGCACCGCCGCGGCGGTCTTGGAGTTCGGCGTGTTGCAGGCATCGCCGAGCGCGAACACCGCCGGGTAGTCGGGATGGCGCAGGGTGGCCTTGTCGACGGCGATCCAGCCCGCCTCGTCCGCCAGCGGTCCCTCGCGCACGAACGCCGGGGCGCGCTGGGGCGGGGTGACGTGGAGGACGTCGTAGCCGACGGTCTCGTCGCCGTCCTCGCCGGTGAACGTGGCCTCCCGGCGGGCGCCGTCCACCGCGGTGAGGCGGCGGCCGTAGTGCACGTCGATACCGTGGCGCTCGGCCACTCGCTCCAGCGGCGGCACGAACTCGGGCACCGAGAACAGCGCCTTGCCGGCGGTGTAGAAATCGATCTGTGCCTCGTCGCGGTGTCCCTGCCGGCGCAGGTGGTCGGCGGCGAGGTAGGCGATCTTCTGCGGCGCACCCGGGCACTTGATCGGCATCGGCGGCTGCGTGAACACCAGCCGGCCGCCGCGGTGGTTACGCAGGCACTCCCAGGTGTAGCCGACGGTGCCGGGTGAGTAGTTGCTGCAGACGCCGTCGCGCCCGAGGGCCTCGGCGACGCCGGGGATGGCGTCCCAGTCGACCGTGAGGCCGGGGGCGAGCACCAGGTGGCTGTAGCCGAGCTCGCGGCCGTCGTCGAGGCCCACCCGGGACTGTGCCGGATCCACCGCGGTCACCGCGGCACGGTGCCAGGTCACGCCGTCGGGCATCACCCGGGCCGTCGGGCGCGAGAGCTCCGGCAGACGCGCTACGCCGGCGCCGGCGAGGGTGAAGCCGGGCTGGTAGTAGTGGGTGTCGGACGGCTCGATGACCGCGACGTCGATGTCGCTGCGCCGTCGGCGCAGCTGGGCGGCCACGGTGATGCCGGCGGTGCCTCCGCCGACGATGAGAACGTCATGGGATTGCGTCATGCCCCTCGCCCCGGTTGTGCGTTTCCGGCAACCTTACGCAGGGCTATATATATTTTGAAGGAATAATGGATTCTTTGTTATGACCGTTGGGAACTAAAAAACCATACCGGTTTGAGTTTGCTCATTGCGAGCGATTCACCGCCTCAATGGAACGATTGAAATTTCCCATCACTCAGCGTCTTGCCGTTTGTGCGATGCAGCGTGAAAATAGTCTCCGATCCGGTCATAGGTACTGCCGTACCGTTCCCCGGGAGTGTGTCGGAGGCCCGATGCGTGGTCCGGCCCCCGCCTGATCCTGGCCCGCCACGCCGGCGCATGAGCGCGCCGTGCGGCCAGATGCGTCACGCTCCGAGAAGCGGCAATACCTATGACCGGCTCGATGGCCCCGGCGGCTCCCGGCCCCGGGGTATTTCCGTTTGGGTCAGTGGGTCTTTTTCGCGGCGGGGTGTTTGCCCCGCCGCCCGTTGCGGGGGTCGTTGCGATGTTTGTGGATGAGCAGTTTCTGCGGGTGGCCGAAGAGCTTGGCTGGGACATCAACAGCCAGATCGCCAAGCTGGAGGAGTTTGCCGAACTCTTCGGCATGAGTGCGCGGCTGGATATGCATCTCGAACGCCGGGGGGTGACCGGCTCGGCGCGGCGGGATCTCAAACTCGTGCGCAATGTCTATCTCGAGTTCGTGGAGTCGATGGGTAACCGCGGGGCGATGAACCATTTCCTGCGTAACGAGATGCGTCTCGCCGCCGAGGCGGCGCGGGCAGCGGAGCAGGCCGCCCGCGAGACCCCGGCGGTACCCCAGGCGCCGGCCCATCATGGCTGGTTCGCGCGGTTGCGGCGGCGGATGCAGGCGCGGGCATGAGCACGCCGCGTATCGGCGTACTGCTCTGCGATGACCTCCACGAGGGTCTCGATACGGCGTGGCCGAGCTACGGCGCGCTGTTCGGGGCGATGCTCGGCGACGCCGGCCCGGTGCGCTCGTGGCGTTTCCACGCCGGTGAGCGGCCGGAGAGCGTCACCGAGGCCGACTGCTGGGTGATCAGCGGCTCGCGCGCGGACGCCTGGGCGCACACCGGCTGGGTGGGCGAGCTTCGGGAATTCGTGGCCGCGGCCCGCGACGCCGGGCAGCGCCTGCTCGGGGTGTGTTTCGGTCACCAGATCGTCCATGCCGCCCTGGGCGGGCGGGTGGCGCGCTCGCCGCAGGGCTGGGGACTGGGCATCTATCCGGTCGCCGCCACCCGCGCGTTCGGCCCCTGGGCGGCGGGCGAGGCCCTGGCGCTGCTGTCGGTGCACCAGGACCAGGTGCTCGAGCCCGCGCCCGGGCTCGAGGGCATCGCCGCGGGGGCGTTCTGCCCGCACTATGCGAGCGCGGCGCCGGGCGTGCTCACCGTCCAGGGTCATCCGGAATTCGACCGCGATTTCTTCACGGCGTTGCTGCCCCGGGCCGGAGAGAAGGCCGGTGCCGAGGTGGAGCGCCGGGCGCGGGCCAGTCTCGATCAGCACGACGACCATGCCCGTTTCGGCGCGCTGCTGCGCGACTTCGCCGCCGGCCACGACGTCATCTGAGCCGTGAAGCGCGGCGTGTCGGCTGGCATACTGTCGCGCCCCACCAGCCGCGATGGTGCCATGAGCGACGACGCCCCGAATGCCACGGCGGAGCAGGTCTTCGGCCGCTACCGCGCCATCGTCCCCGACTGGGACGCCTTCCTGGACAGCCTCGCCCGCCCGTTGGCGCCCACGGTATGGCCGCATCCCACGCGCATTGACCGCGATGGGTTGCGGCGCCTGCTCGCGGAGGCGGGGGTCGGGAGCACGCCGCTGTCCTGGCACCCGAGTGCCCTGCGCCTGCCAGAAGGGTTCGGGGCGGGTGGCCACTGGGGCTACTTCGCGGGGCTCTACCAGTCCCAGGAGGCGGTCGCGACGGTGCCCGTGATGCTGCTCGACCCTTTGCCCGGCGAGCGCGTCCTGGACATGTGCGCGGCGCCGGGGAACAAGACCGCCCAGATCGCCCTGGCCATGGGCAATCGCGGCACCGTTCATGCCAACGAGGTCCAGCGCGGGCGCCTGTCGCCGCTGCAGGGTACGATCCGCCGGCTGGGGCTGCTCAACGTCAGCATCACCCTGCGCCCCGGCGAGGACCTGGCGCTCTCCAACGGCCCCTTCGACCGCGTCCTGGTGGACGCGCCGTGCAGCGGCGAGGGGATCTGGCGCAAGGTCGTCGGCGAGCGCGCGATGAAGCACTTCCAGGTCGCCGATGCCGCGATGCGCGAGCGCCTGGCGGCGCGCCAGCGGCGGCTGCTCGCCCGGGCGGTCCGGCTCGCGCGGGTCGGGGGGCGCATCGTCTACTCCACCTGCACGGTGGCGCC
>WBJT01000003.1_pt1 | contig 90003 bp, 77 predicted proteins | sample 5109881 | NCBI WGS metagenome assembly WBJT01 (sample SAMN11895465, study PRJNA545514) | wastewater metagenome | isolation source: saline BTEX enrichment culture, original innoculum from Kuwait petroleum... | place: USA:Stillwater, OK | collected 2018-09-01
CGACGCCACCAACATGCACTACGAGTGCGAGCTCACGGTGGTGATCGGCCGGCCCGCCCGCCGTGTGGCACGGGCGGACGCCTACGACTACATCGCCGGCTACACCGTCGCCAACGACTACGCGGTGCGCAACTACCTCGAGGGCTTCTACCGCCCCAACTTCCGCATCAAGAGCCGCGACAACGGCACGCCCATGGGCCCGTGGCTGGCGGACACGGCGGAAATCCCGGACCCGATGGACCTGCGGCTCACCACCCGCGTCAACGGCGAGACCACGCAGCAAGGCACCACCCGGGACATGATCTTCGACGTCCCCTTCCTGATCGAATACTTCAGCAGCTTCATGACCCTGCGGCCCGGCGACGTGATCCTCACCGGCACCCCAAAGGGCACCGTGAACGTCATGCCCGGCGACGAGGTGGTCACCGAGATCGAGGGCATCGGCGCCCTGCACAACACCATCGTCGCGAGGACACCGTGATGCTCAGTGAAGACGCCATCCGCGACGCGGCCGAACGGCTCGACCACGCCGAGAGCGACCGCAGCCAGATCGACCATCTCACCCTGCAGTACCCGGAGCTGGGCTTCGAGGACGCCTATGCCATCCAGCGCCGCTGGGTGGACATGAAGGCGGCCCGCGGCCGCCGCGTGATGGGCCACAAGATCGGCCTCACCTCCCGGGCCATGCAGCGGTCCGCGCACATCGACGAGCCGGACTACGGCGTCCTGCTCGACGACATGTTCTTCGAGGACAACGGCGGGATCCCGGTGGAGCGGTTCATCGTGCCGCGCCTGGAGGTGGAGCTGGCGTTCGTCCTCTGCGGCGACCTGACCGGCCCGGACTGCACCGTGCTGGACGTGATGCGCGCCACCGAGTACGTCATCCCGGCGCTGGAGATCATCGACGCCCGCGTCCGCCAGGTGGACCCGGCCTCCGGTGCCCCGCGCAAGGTGTTCGACACCATCTCGGATAACGCCGCCAACGCCGGCGTGGTGCTCGGCGGGCGCACCTTCCGCCCGTTCGACGTCGACCTGCGCTGGAGCGCGGCGGTATGCAGCCGTAACGGCGTGGTCGAGGAAACCGGCGTGGCCGCCGGCGTGCTCGGCCACCCCGCCAAGGGCATCGCCTGGCTGGCCAACAAGCTGGCACCGCACGGCGTCACCCTCAGGGCCGGCGAGATCGTGCTCGCCGGCTCCTTCACACGGCCGGTGGCGGCGTCCGCCGGAGACACCTTCCACGTGGACTACGGCCCGCTCGGCGCGATCGGGCTGCAGTTCGTCTAACGGAGGCGGCGATGGAACTCCCCGTGAACCGTTTCAGGCAGGCACTGCGGGAGGGGCGCACCCAGATCGGCCTGTGGTGCGCCCTGGCCGACGCCTACGCCACCGAGATCGGCGCCGCCGCCGGCTTCGACTGGGTCCTGATCGACGGCGAGCACGGCCCCAACGACGTACGCTCGATCCTCGCCCAGCTGCAGGCGGTGGCCCCCTATCCCGCGCACCCGGTGGTGCGGCCCGTCAACGGCGAGTCCGACACCCTCAAGCCGCTGCTCGACGCCGGCGCCCAGACCCTGCTGGTGCCGATGGTGGAGAGCGTCGAGCAGGCGCGGCGCATCGTCGCCGCCACCCGCTACCCGCCCCACGGCCATCGCGGCGTCGGCGCCGGCCTGGCACGGGCGTCGCGCTGGGGCCGGGTGGCGGACTACGTGCACCGCTGCCACGAGCAGCTGTGCGTGCTGGTGCAGGTGGAAAGCCGCGCCGGCCTGGCCGCCCTGGACGGGATCGCGGCCGTGGACGGCGTGGACGGTGTCTTTATCGGCGCCGCCGACCTCGCCGCCGACATGGATCACCCCGGCGAGCCCGGTCACCCGGAGGTCAACGCGGCGGTGCTCGACGCGTTCAGCCGCATTCAGGCGGCGGGCAAGCCCGCCGGTGCGCTGACGCTCAACGAGGACCGGGCCCGCGAGCACCTTGCCGCCGGCTGCCGGTTCCTCGCCGTGGGCGCCGACGCCGCCCTGCTGGCCCGCGCCACCGACGCCCTGCTGCGCCGTTTCACGACACCGGAGGGCGATGCGCCGCCCACGCACGGAGGTTACTGACCCTATAGATAACCGGTCCCGGCACGGTCGCCGCACTTTCGGAGGAGGAGAGCGATCAATGACACGTCCAATCAACTGGCTTCAGGTCGGTGCCGCAGCGCTGCTCGGCCTGGTCGGTGCCTTTTTCGTCTGGCACGGCAGCGACTACCCGATGGGCTCGCTGCGCCGCATGGGGCCGGGGTTCTTCCCGGTCATCGTCGGGGCCGTGCTGCTGCTGTTCGCCATCCTGCTGGTGCTGGAGGTGGCGCACTCGGAGAAGGAAAAGGACTTCTGGATTCCCCGGCCGATCCTGATGGTCTCCGCAGGCTTCGTCGCCTTCGCCGCACTGCTGGAGCGCGCCGGCCTGGTGCCCGCCACGCTGGTCATGGTGATCCTGGTCTCGCTGGCCGAGAAGCCGCTGCGGCCGGTCTCGGCGGCGGCCAACGCGGTGGCGCTGAGCGTGCTCGGCGTCGTGGTGTTCCTCTACAGCTTCGGCATCCCCGTCGCGGCGATTCACTGGTGATCTGATGGATATCCTGCATAACCTGGCGCTGGGCGCCGGCGTCGCCTTCTCCCTGCACGGGCTGCTGTTCTGCTTCGTGGGCGTGCTGGTGGGCACGTTCGTGGGCGTGCTGCCGGGCATCGGCCCCCTAGCGGCGATCTCCCTGGCGCTGCCGCTGACCTATTACCTCTCGCCGCCGATCGCACTGATCATGTTGGCGGGCATCTTCTACGGCGCCCAGTACGGCGGTTCCATCGCCGCCATACTGCTGAATCTGCCGGGCACGGCCTCCGCGGCGGTAACCTGCCTGGACGGCAACCAGCTCACGAAGCAGGGCCGCCCGGGCGTGGCCCTGTTCACCGCCGCCATCGCCTCGTTCACCGGCGGGATCTTCGCCCTCGTGATGGTGCTCGGCTTCACCCCAATGATCGCGTCCTTCGCCACGGACTTCGGAGCCCAGGACTACTTCTCGATCATGCTGCTGGGCCTGGTCGCCGCGTCCACGCTCTCGGTGGGCTCGCCGCTGAAGGGCATGACCATGGTGGTGCTCGGTATCGCCCTGGGCATGGTGGGCATCGACGACACCTCCGGCGCCGAGCGCTTCACCTTCGGCCTGCTGGCGCTCTCCGACGGCGTCAACCTCGTGGCCCTGGCCATGGGCCTGTTCGGGGTCGGCGAGATCCTCGCCAACCTGGGGCAGACGCATCGCGAGCCCCTCAAGACCGACGGGCTGACCTTCCGGTCCATGCTGCCCAGGCGCGAGGAATGGCCCGGCCTGTGGCGGACCATCCTGCGCGGCTCCGGCATCGGCGCCTTCGTGGGCGCACTCCCGGGCTCCGGCCCCGCGATCGCGGCATTCATGTCCTACGCCGCGGAGAAGAAGATCAGCAGGAACCCGGAGGCGTTCGGCAAGGGCGAGCTGCGCGGCGTCGCCTCACCGGAATCCGCCAACAACGCCGCGGTGCAGGCCGCCTTCATCCCCACCCTGAGCCTGGGCATCCCCGGCGACGCGGTGATGGCCGTGCTGCTCGGCGCCATGATCCTCCACGGCATCACCCCGGGGCCCATGCTCGTGACCAGCGAGCCGGAGATGTTCTGGGGGCTGGTGGTCAGCTTCGGCATCGGCAACTTCATGCTGCTGATCCTCAACCTGCCACTGATCCGCGTCTGGGTGCGGATGCTCTCGATCCCCTACCACCTGCTCTACCCGGCGATGCTGTTCTTCATCTGCGTGGGCGTCTACTCCGTGCGCAACAGCGTGTTCGACATCTACAGCACGCTCATCTTCGGCGTGATCGGCTACTTCCTCATCCGCCTGCGCTACCCGCCGGCCCCCCTGCTGCTGGGGTTCATCCTCGGGCCGATGATGGAGGTGCACTTCCGCCGCGCCCTGCTGCTCGGCCGCGGCGACTACACCACGTTCTTCGACAGCGTGCCGAGCACCGTATTCCTGATCCTCAGCGCCCTGTTCCTGCTACTGCCGCTGTGGTCGACCTTCCGCAGGCGCACGGCCCGTCTCAGCAAAGAGGGACGGGACTGACGTTGTTGGCGGGAAAATGACCGCTCCGGCAACAACCGCGTCGCCGCCGGGAAACGGGGCGACGCGCGCTTACCGGACCGCGCCGATCAGCATGTCGGCCACGGCACGTACTGCGGGCGCATCCTTCAGATCCGCGTGAATGACCAGCCAGACAGGGCGTGGTTCGGGTCGCTCCGGGGTGACGCGGACGAGATTCCCGTTTCGCGCCGCCATAACGCACGGCAAAAGCGCCACGCCCAGCCCGGCCTCCGCAGCGGCACGCTGGCTGTGGAAGTCCCCCGTCAGCAGATCGAGGGGGCGGTTTCCCGCGAACTCCTCCAGCCAGCGTTGCTGCGGCACATGGGCGAGTGTCTCGTCGAAGGCAATGAAGCGCCACTGGTGCGGCGGGAGCCGGGCGACTTCGGGGCTGGCATAGAGCGCGAAAGCGACCGAGCCGATTCGGCGCATGATGTTCTGTCGCCCTTGTGGCTCGATCATGCGTACGGCCAGATCGGCCTCACCGCTGTCGAGCGAAGCGATGTGCGAACTCGCGGATAGCACGATTTCCAGGCCCGGATGCGCGGCGCGCAGGTCGCGCAAGGCGGGAATGATGATTTCACTGACGAGCACCGGCGGCGCCGTCAGCCTGACGCGGCCGGTCAGCGTGCCCCGCGTGGCGTGAACGAGGCGCTCGATGCGGTGCGCCTGCTGCTCCATGTCCAGGGCGATTTCGGCGATCTCCCGCCCCTTGTCGGTCAGCGGCGTGGCACGGGCGAGCCGGCGCACCAGCTTGTGACCGACGCTTCCCTCGAGCGCGGCGAGCCGGCGCGACACGGTGGCGTGGTTCACACCCAGCGCGCGCGCCGCGCCGGCCAGCGAACCCTCCCGGTGCAGCACCGCCAGAACATGAAGATCGCGCCAATCCATCTGATCATTTTTGCACAGATGACGTGTCGATATACCGAATTCTCAGCAGAGAATCTGCCTGCAAGAATCCTTCGACCACGTCAGACTGGAGCGAAATCATGATCCCGACCCTTCCTCTCGGAACTGCCGGCCCGACGCTGCCCGCGCTTGGCCTGGGCTGCATGGGCATGTCCGAATTCTACGGCGAGACCGATGACGACCGGTCACTGGCCGTGCTCCGGCGTGCCTATGAGCTGGGCGTGCGGATGTTCGACACCGCCGACATGTATGGCAATGGTCACAATGAAGAACTGCTGGCCCGCTTCCTGAAAGAGGGCGGTAGCGACGCCTTCATCGCTACCAAGTTCGGTATTCGCAAGGCACCCGGCGAATACGCCCGCACCATCGACAACAGCCCGGACTATATCCGGCGGGCGTGTGAAGCGTCCTTAAGGCGTCTCGGCGTCGAGCGGCTCGACCTCTACTACGTCCACCGCGCCGAGGCGGGGCGGTCGATCGAGGAAACCATGGAGGTGCTTTCCGGGCTGGTGCAGGCGGGCAAGATCGGGCATATCGGCCTCAGCGAGGTCTCCGTCGAAACCCTGCGCCGCGCCCATGCGGTTCACCCGGTGGCGGCCGTGCAAAGCGAATACTCGCTGACCACCCGCGACATGGAGACCGGGGTGCTTCCCGCCTGCCGTGAACTGGGGATCGCGTTTGTCGCCTACAGCCCACTGGGGCGTGGACTGCTGTCGGGCACGATGAATTGCGGCGATCTGGCCGAGAACGACTTCCGCCGCAACGCGCCGCGCTTTGCCGACGGGGCGCTGGAGGCGAACGTCGCGCGTCTCGGTACGCTGCGACACATCGCCGACCGGCGAGAGGCGACGCCTTCGCAGGTCGCGCTCGCCTGGGTGCTGGCCAAGGGCGTGTTTGCCATTCCGGGCACCAAGCGGGTGGCCTATCTCGAAGAGAATATCGCCGCTACCGACGTTCACCTTACCGCCGATGATCTGACCGAGCTGGATCGCGCCTATGCTCCAGGCAGCTTTACGGGGGATCGCTACACCGCCGAGGGCATGAAGGGTATTGACGCGTGAGCACAGTGGCAGACAGTCCGGATCAGGACGCGGCGGCCGGACGCCACGCGATGCAGGCCATTACCGGCGAGGCGATGGACGGCATTCTCGCCTCCGTCGGCAGTCATTCCCCGCAGCTCGCGGGCAACCTCGTTACCCATGCCTTCGGGTCGGTGATCGCCGACCCGAAGGCATGGGCCTGGTTGCGCGGGAGCTCGCGACCGTCGCCATGCTCGGCGCAATGGGCGGATGAGAGGGCCAGCTGCGCACCCATATCGGGTTCGCACTCGATTGCGGCCTCGCGCCCGAGAAGATCATCGCCGGTGCCGAACACGTCTCGGTCTATGCCGGTTATCCACGTGCGCTGACCATGCTGCGGATCGCACGCGAGGTGCTGAATGATCGCGGAGTGGCGCTTCCGGTCGCCCGGCCTTTCCACCTGCACGATCATACGACACGCCTGTTCGACAGCGGCGGCGATGGTCCGCCCCTGGTGCTGCTCCATGCGCTCAGCCTGGACTGGCGGATGTGGTCCCGCGTCATTCCACTGCTCACGCCGCGTTACCGGGTTATCGCCTACGACCTGCGCGGATTTGGCGGGCTGTCGCTCGGCGGGTCGATCGCGCTGGAGCTGGCGCTCCGGCGGCCCGACCTGGTCACGGACCTGACGGTAATCGCGGCGACGGCATGGCCTTCCCCCGCTTTCGAGGAACGCCCCCGGGCCGCCGAAACGGCGGGCATGGAGGCCTAGGTCATTCCCAGCCTTACGCGATGGTTCCGCACCAGCGCCGTGGAAATCGTGGTCTGTCCCCGATTTTCCGTTTAGGCCTGGTCTCAGCGGCCAATTCTGAGGCGCACCGCACCGGAAAATCGCTCCACTGCACCCCTGGTTAACCATTCCGCCCCGAAGTTTGCTTCATGAACTGGAGAAGCGGTTACTAGATGACTTATTTTCCACGAGCTATATCGATTTATTGTTGCATATACCCATCCGCCGTGGAAATCGTGGTCTGTCCCCAACCCCCTCCCAATCCCGCTGCCCCCAACCCCCAACATTACAACCTCCTAAACTCTTTATAATTGCCATTCCACCAGTCAATCCATGCATCATGCAGAATTTGCCCTTCAATAGATGCCTTTGGGTCGTACTTTGCAAATCCTTTCAATTGCTTTTCTATACAGGGTATGAATATGGAATGATAAGCCTCCGGCAATTTCGGATGCAATTTATAAAGTGTACCATCACTTACCAACTTTGCTTCTTTAAGTGCGATCGATAACTTATTGATATAAGTATTTCGTTCGTCTTCACTAAATGAACCAACAATAGAATTGCCACCAGTGATCTCCTTTAGATATCTATCAGCATTAAAGTACAATTCCTGTGCCCGCTTAAAGTTTTTTACTTCATTCTTAACCTTTGCAGTATTGGGGTCTTCACTACATGCACCGCCTAATATTAGGAAAATTAGCGCGACTAGCAGAAACAGATTTTGACGAAGCCTGTTCATTTTAATACCATATGCGTCATTATTGGGTCTTAACGCCGAACTAAAGGACACCCATGAAGCGCAGCGGGGTGGGCATCCATTTTGAGCGCCGTGTTATGCGATTTTGCCGTAGACTCAACTTACTGCTGCTCACGAATATCACCTTGCTGAAGCCCAATGTTCGAAATCTTTGTGAAATCATCAAAGCCACAGTTTTCACAGTGAAGATGAAAAGCTAGCGTGAAGCCTTCTGTGGCTTTCTTTTCATAAAATTCGTTGTATTCGTTTTCTTCTTTATGAACCCTCACCTCATACTCCAAAACCCTTAATATTTGTTTTCCTTCACATTTTGGACAAAGGAAATAAAAGTAGTCAGTAAGGCATGTTTCACCTTTCAATTTTCCTTCCGTGACATCATCGGAGCCGTGATACGCCTTACCTTTGTTGAACTTTGTCTTTGCCATTAGTCATGACTCCTTTATGCGCATAACAGTGATTAGATCGCGCACGAATATCGGATAAACGTGCGCGCGTGATATCACGGTTTCCTACGTGTTGAATATAGCTCGTATCCCCCTGTAAGGACAGAGGTTCCTATTCGGCTCGGGACTTCGCGCCGTGATATGCCGCTCGCAGTTTAGGCCGGGAGCAATATACGGGTATCGGGAGGCGAACGAGTCGGAGCAAGGTGCGACAGGCTAGACGTTGTCACCTAAGACAACGACCAGTCGCGAATGTAGGTCGGAGTGCCATCAGCGCCGGCAAACGGGGAACACTCCGCCGGGTGTTCCCCGTAGGACTCAGATCAGTGCGGACTAGAACGCGTCCCCGGGCACCCGCACCCAGCCCTCCATGAGCACCCGCGCGCTGCGGCTCATGATGGCCTTTTCCACGGTCCAGGCGCCGTCCACCTGCCGTGCCTCGGCGCCGACGCGGAGGGTGCCGCTGGGGTGGCCGAAGTGGACGGCGCTGCGGTCGTCGCCGCCGGCGGCGAGGTTCACGAGCGTGCCGGGGATGGCGGCGGCCGTGGCGATGGCGACGGCGGCGGTGCCCATCATGGCGTGGTGGAGCTTACCCATGGAGAGCGCGCGGACGAGCACGTCGATGTCCTCGGCCTTCACCGCTTTGCCGCTGGAGGCGGTGTAGCCCTTCGGCGGGGCGACGAAGGCGATCTTGGGGGTGTGCTGGCGGTTCGCGGCCTCGGCGACGTCGCCGAACAGGCCCATGCGCACGCCGCCGTGGGCGCGGATGGTCTCGAACATCTCGAGAGCTTTTGGATCCTCGTTGATCGCGCCCTGGAGCTCGGTGCCGGTGTAGCCGACGTCCGCGGCGTTGACGAAGATGGTCGGGATGCCGGCGTTGATCATGGTGGCCTGGAAGGTGCCGACGCCGGGGACCTCCAGGTCGTCCACGATGTTCCCGGTGGGGAAAATCGCGCCGCCGCCGTCCGCCGGGTTCATGAACTCGATCTGGACCTCGGCGGCGGGGAAGGTGACGCCGTCCAGCTCGAAGTCGCCGGTCTCCTGCACCGCGCCGTCGGTGATCGGGATGTGGGCGACGATGGTCTTCTCGATGTTGGCCTGCCAGATGCGCACGGTGCAGTGGCCGTTCTCGGGGATGCGCCCGGCGTCGATGAGGCCGCTGTTGATGGCGAAGGCGCCCACGGCGGCGGTGAGGTTGCCGCAGTTGCCGCTCCAGTCGATGAAGGGCTTGTCGATGGAGACCTGGCCGAAGAGGTAGTCGATGTCGTGATCCGGGCTGTCCCTCCGGGAGAGGATCACGGTCTTGGACGTCGACGAGGTGGCGCCGCCCATGCCGTCGGTGTGCTTGCCGTACGGGTCGGGGCTGCCGATGACGCGCAGCAGCAGGGCGTCGCGGGCCGGGCCGGCCTGCTGCGCGGCTGCCGGGAGGTCGTCGAGGCGGAAGAAGACGCCCTTGCTGGTGCCACCGCGCATGTAGGTGGCGGGGATGCGGATCTGCGGTGCGTGGGTCATGGGTATGTCGCTCTCGGTTGGCTTCCCCCTCTCCCCAAACCCCTCTCCCGCCAGGGGAGAGGGGCTAGATGCCGGCTTCTCCGGATATCGAGGCTTTTGGCTACTCCCCTCTCCCCTCGTGGGAGAGGGGCTGGGGGAGAGGGGGCAAGCTGTTCAGGATGTCCTCTAGGACATGGTCCGTTTCATTCAGTATCTGGTGGTTCCAGTAGCGCAGGACGGTAAAGCCCTGGGCCCGGAGCCAGGTGTCGCGCCGTTGGTCGGCCGCGCTTTCGTTGTGCTGGCCGCCGTCGCATTCGACGATGACCCTGGCGCCGAAGTGGACGAAGTCCACGATGTACGGGCCGACCGGTTGCTGGCGGCGGAATTTCTGGCCGAGCATTCGATGGGCCCTGAGCTGGCGCCAGAGGATGCGTTCGGCATCCGTCATGTTCCGGCGCAGCGATTTCGCGAAACGCTTCTGGTCCATTGCAGTCTTCCCTGACAGGTTGAGATTTCGTCCGCTCCCTTCCCGGGAGCGGTGATTGTTTCACCCCCTCTCCCCAAACCCCTCGTATGTTTCCAGTGCGGCTGAATCTGGGAGGATGAAGCTGCCGGGGGCGAGGGACACCGACCCAATCTGGCCCGATGGGACCGACCGGGAGAGAGATGTCCCACCCCCACCCTGAAGCACCGATGAGGAATCCAGCAGCGGTGACTGCCGATCCACTACGAGGTGGTGCCTGAAGGGGACCCCCGGCATCCAACCACCGATAACAGTTGGAGTTTTAGTATGCCACAGCAGGTTCAACCGGTCAGCGTCGGGGCGGACGTCGACAGCCGCTTCATCGAGATCGCCGTCCATGGCGCCGAGGCCACCGAGCGCATCGAGAACACGCCCGAGGCGATTCGCGCCTGGCTCGCCCGGCAGAGCCCAGCCACGGAGCTGGCTCTGGAGGTGACGGGCCGCTACCACTGCGAGCTGCTCGAGCGGGCCTACGCGGCCGGCGTGCGGGTGTATCTGATCAACCCCCAGTGGTTGCACCATTACCGCAAGGGCGTCGGCCACCGGAACAAGAGTGATCGCGCCGATGCGCGGCTGCTAGCGCGCTACGCCGCCCACGAGCGCGACGAGCTGCGTGCCTGGACGCCGCCGCCGGCGGGCCAGCGACGGTTGTGCTCGCTGCTCAAGCGCCGCGCCAAGCTCGTGCAGGTTCAGACCACCCTTGAGCAGAGCTTCGCCGAGGAGAAGGCGGTCGCCGAGGCGTTCCAGCGCACCAGGGCGGAGCTCCAACGCCTCGCCCGGGCGATCGAGCGTCGGATCAAGGCGCTGCTGCGCGAGCACGGTTGGTGGGCGCATTATCAGCGCTGCTGCGCGATCTTCGGCGTCGGCGAGACCACCGCCGCGGCCCTGGTGGCCGCCTTCCAGCGCGGGGCGTTCAAAAGTGCCGATGCCTTCGTCGCCTACCTGGGCTTGGATGTGCGCCGACGCCAATCCGGGCGCTATGAGGGTCAGGCGAAACTGACCAAGCAGGGCGAGAGCGAATACCGGCGGCTGCTGCACAACGCCGCCCGGGCCGCCGCCCGCCGGGACCTCAAAGCCTACTACGAGCGCCTGCGCGAGCGCGGCTTGCAGCCGACCCAAGCCCACGTTGCTGTCGCCCGCAAGCTCGCGCGCATCGCCTTCAGCCTGATGAAAAACCAAACCACTTATGACCCGAGCAAAATCGCCGCGGCCGCTTGACACCGGACATAGAATCTCTCCCGCGAGGGGGAGAGGGGTTTGGGGAGAGGGGGGAAGCAGCGTCAGCTGCTGGCGGCCTCCGTCTCCACGTCCTCCCCCATGAATTCCTTCGCAAACCGCTGGAGGATACCGCCGGCGGCATAGATGCTGAGCTCGTCCTGGGTGTCCAGGCGGCAGATCACCGGGACGGCCTCGCGGCTGCCGTCCTGGCGGTGGATCACCAGGGTCAGGGTGGCGCCCGGGGCCGGCTCGCCCTCGACGTCGTAGGTCTCGCTGCCGTCGATGCCCAGGGTCCTGCGGGTGGTGCCCTCCTGGAACTGCAGCGGGAGCACGCCCATGCCCACCAGGTTGGTGCGGTGGATGCGCTCGAAGCCCTCGGCGGCGATGGCCTCGACGCCGGCGAGGCGCACGCCCTTGGCGGCCCAGTCTCGCGACGAGCCCTGGCCGTAGTCGGCGCCGGCGACGATGATCAGCGGCTGGCGGCGCTGCTGGTAGGTCTCGATGGCGTCCCACATGCGCATGACCTCGCCCTCCGGCTCCAGCCGGGTGAGCGAGCCCTGGCGGACCTCGCCGTTCTCATCCCGCACCATCTCGTTGAACAGCTTCGGGTTGGCCAGCGTCGCGCGCTGGGCGGTGAGGTGGTCGCCGCGGTGGGTGGCGTAAGAGTTGAAGTCTTCCTCCGGCAGGCCCATCTTCGCGAGGTACTCGCCGGCGGCGCTGTCCGGCAGGATGGCGTTGGACGGCGAGAGGTGGTCGGTGGTGATGTTGTCCGGCAGCACCGCCAGCGGTCGCATGCCCTTGAGCGCGGGCCGGTCGGCGAGGTCGCCCTCCCAGTATGGGGGCCGGCGGATGTAGGTGCTCATGGGCCGCCAGTCGTACAGCGGGCTGACCTGCTCGCCCTTCTCCACCTTGATGTTGAACATCGGCGTGTAGACGTTGCGGAACTGCTCCGGCTTCACGCTCTCGCGCACGATGCGGTCGATCTCCTCGTCGGAGGGCCAGAGGTCCTTGAGGGTGAGCGGGTTGCCGTCGGCGTCAAACCCCAGCGCGTCCTTCTCGATGTCGAAGCGCACGGTGCCGGCGATGGCGTAGGCCACCACCAGCGGCGGCGAGGCGAGGAACGCCTGCTTGGCGTAGGGGTGGATGCGGCCGTCAAAGTTGCGGTTTCCGGAGAGCACGGCCGTGGTGTAGAGGTCGCGGTCGATGATCTCCTGCTGGATCTCGGGGTCGAGGGCCCCGGACATGCCGTTGCAGCTGGTGCAGGCGAAGCCGACGATGCCGAAGCCGAGGCTCTCCAGCTCCGGGAGCAGGTTCGACTCTTCCAGGTACATCTGCACGGCCTTGGAGCCCGGCGCCAAGGAGGTCTTCACCCAGGGCTTGCGGGTGAGGCCCATCTCGTTGGCCTTCTTCGCGAGCAGCCCGGCGGCGACCACGTTGCGCGGGTTGGAGGTGTTGGTGCAGCTGGTGACGGCGGCGATGATCACCGCGCCGTCGGGCATCCGCCCCTCCGTCTCCTCCCAGGCGCCGGCGATGCCGCGCTCGGCGAGCTGCGAGGTGGGCAGGCGGCGGTGCGGATTGGACGGGCCGGCCATGGTCCGCTCGACCGCGGAGAGGTCGAAGGTGAGTGTGCGCTCGTACTCGGCGCTCTTCAGGGCGTCGCCCCAGAGGCCGGCCTCCTTCGCGTAGGTCTCGACGAGCCGCACCTGGTCGTCGTCGCGGCCGGTGAGCTTGAGGTAGTCGATGGTCTGGCGGTCGATGTGGAACATCGCCGCGGTGGCGCCGTACTCCGGGGTCATGTTGGAGATGGTGGCGCGGTCGCCCACGGTCAGGGCCTCGGCGCCCTCGCCGAAGAACTCGAGGTACGCGGAGACGACACGCTCGCGGCGCAGGAATTCGGTCAGCGAGAGGACGATGTCGGTGGCGGTGATGCCCGGCTGCGGCCGGCCGGTGAGCTCCACGCCGACGATGTCGGGCAGGCGCATGTAGGAGGGCTGGCCGAGCATGACGCTCTCCGCCTCCAGGCCGCCCACGCCCACGGCGATCACGCCCAGCGCGTCCACGTGGGGGGTGTGGCTGTCGGTGCCCACGCAGGTGTCGGGGAAGGCCACGCCATCGCGCGCCTGGACCACCGGCGACATCTTCTCCAGGTTGATCTGGTGCATGATGCCGTTGCCCGGCGGGATGACGTCCACGTTGTCGAAGGCCTTTTTGGTCCAGTCGATGAAGTGGAAGCGGTCCTCGTTGCGGCGATCCTCGATCTCGCGGTTCTTGCGGAAGGCGTCCGGATCGTAGCCGCCGCACTCCACGGCCAGGGAGTGGTCGACGATGAGCTGGGTCGGCACCACCGGGTTCACCTTGGCCGGGTCGCCGCCCTTCTCGGCGATGGCGTCGCGCAGGCCGGCGAGGTCCACGAGCGCGGTCTGGCCAAGGATGTCGTGGCAGACGACCCGCGCGGGGTACCACGGGAAGTCCTGGTCGCGCCGGCGCTCGACGATCTGCGTGAGCGCGGCGCTGAGCCGGGACGGGTCGCAGCGGCGCACCAGGTTCTCCGCCAGCACACGGGCGGTGTAGGGGAGGCGGTCGTAGGCGCCCGGGCGGATGTCGTCGACGGCGGCGCGGGTGTCGAAGTAGTCGAGGTCGGTGCCCGGCAGGGACTTGCGGTATCGGGTGTTCATGGCGTCGTTCTTCCAGCTTCCTGGCCCGTGGCCGTGGGGGCCGGCTTGGCCGTCGGCCCGGCATGTACGATCAGAGACCCGGCGCGCGTCCCTCGCGCCGGCGCTCCCCGGTCCCGGGCGCGCCGTCCCTGGCGGCCCGGATGCGGGGCGGGTTGGTCAGTCCCGCTCCTCCAGCGGCACCCAGGTCTGCAGGTCCGGCCCGGTGTACTCCGCGTTGGGGCGGATGATGCGGTTGTTGGCGCGCTGCTCGAAGACGTGGGCGCACCAGCCGGTGACGCGGGACATCACGAAGATCGGGGTGAACAGCTTCGTGGGGATGCCCATGAAGTGATAGGCGCTGGCGTGGAAGAAGTCCGCGTTGGGGAAGAGCTTCTTCTCGCGCCACATCACGTCGGCGACGCGCTCGGAGACGGGATAGAGGACGGTGTCGCCGATCTCGTCTGCGAGGCGCCTGGACCACGCCTTGATGATGGCGTTGCGCGGGTCCTTGTCGCGGTAGACGGCATGGCCGAAGCCCATGATTTTGTCCTTGCGCTCGAGCATGCCGAGGATCTCGCGCTCGGCCTCGTCCGGGTCGGACCACTGCTCGATCATCGCCATCGCCGCCTCGTTGGCACCGCCGTGGAGCGGGCCGCGCAGCGAGCCGATGGCGCCGGTGACGCAGGAGTGCAGGTCCGAGAGCGTGGAGGCGCACACCCGCGCGGTGAACGTCGAGGCGTTGAACTCGTGCTCGGCGTAGAGGATCAGCGAGGCGTGCATCACCTTCTCGTGGGTGGCGTTGGGCGACTCGCCGAGGAGCAGGTGGAGGAACTGCGCGCCGATGGAGTCGTCGTCCGTATCGGTGTCCACGCGCACGCCGTCGTGGGAGTAGCGGTACCAGTAGGTGATGATCCCGGGCAGCGCGGCGAGGATGCGGTCGGCGACGTCCTGCTGCTCCTCAAAGCCCTGCTCCGTCTCCAGGTTGCCGAGCATGGAGCAGCCGGTGCGCATGACGTCCATGGGATGGGCGTCCGCGGGGATGCGCTCGAGGACCTCCCGGAGCGCCTGCGGCAGCGCGCGCAGGCCCTTGAGGCGACGCTTGTAGGCGTCGAGCTCGGCGCGGTTGGGGAGCTTGCCGTAGAGCAGCAGGTAGGCGACCTCCTCGAACTGCGCGTGCTCGGCGAGGTCGTGGATGTCGTAGCCGCGATAGGTCAGGCCGGTGCCCTTGATGCCCACGGTACACAGCTCGGTCTCGCCGGCGGTCATGCCGCGCAGACCGGCGCCCGTTTTCTTCTCCGTCATGGTGCCTCTCCTGATGCGTGCGGGCCCGCCCGGCGGGGCGGGCCGTCAATGATCCTGTCCCTGTCGTCCGGACCGCTCACTCCTCGCGGGAGAACAGCTCGTCGAGCTTGCGCTCGTACTCGTGGTAGCCGAGCACGTCGTAGAGCTCGTTGCGGGTCTGCATGAGCTCGGTCACGGCGGACTGGGTGCCGTCCTGGCGGATGGCGGCGTAGACCTGCTCGGCGGCGCGGCTCATCGCCCGGAAGGCGGACAGCGGGTAGAGCACGAGCCCGGCCCCGGCGCCGCGCAGCTCCTCGACGGTGAACAGCGGGGTCTTGCCGAACTCGGTGATGTTGGCGAGCACGGGCACGGAGACGCGGTCGGCGAAGGCCTTGAACTCCTCCAGCGAGTGCAACGCCTCGGCGAAGATCATGTCCGCGCCGGCCTCGACGTAGGCGTCGGCACGCTCGACGGCGGACTCCAGGCCCTCACCGGCGTAGGCGTCGGTGCGCGCCATGATCACGAAGTCCTCGTCGTAGCGCGCGTCCACGGCGGCCTTCACCCGGTCGACCATCTCCGCCTTGGAGACCAGCGCCTTGCCCGGCCGGTGGCCGCAGCGCTTGGACTGGACCTGGTCCTCGATGTGCACGGCGGCGGCGCCGGCACGGGTCAGCTCCTGGATGGTACGGGCGATGTTGAAGGCGCCGCCCCAGCCGGTGTCGATGTCCACCAGCAGCGGCACGTCGCACACGCCGGTGATGCGGCGGACGTCCTCGGCGACGTCGGCGAGCTGGGTGATGCCCAGGTCCGGGAGGCCGAACGAGGCATTGGCCACGCCGCCCCCGGAGAGGTAGATGGCGCGGAAGCCGGCGCGCTCGGCGAGCAGCGCGGAGTAGGCGTTGATGGTGCCGGCCACCTGAAGCGGCCGTTCTTCGTCGACGGCGCGGCGGAAGCGCCGTCCTGCGGATTCCAATGTCGGCATGGTTTTCTCTCCCTGGTCGGGGACACTGGCGGCCCAGGGGACACGGCGGCGGGCTTTCACAGTTTCGGACGCCGCCCGAGCCACGGAGCGTCAGTTTACGCTAGCGTAAAACCGTTTCCCAAATCGCTTATAAATCATAGTCTTGTGGAACGATTCTGATCGTTCTCAACGGTAGATGCCGTATCCGGCGGATAATCTATTGTGAAACGCAATATTCAGCGATCGCGTGAATTGTCCGCGCTGGCGTTTCATTGCCCCCAGGGACGCATCGTCTGTCCGTGGAGACCGATAGCGGGGCGCACGGGTTCCCCCGGCGGGGACGATTGCCGGGACGACAGCGGACCGGGTGGCCGGGACGGCCGGGGGAGGAAGACGGGAATGGGGCGGGGATGCCGTCACCCCCGCCCCGGCTGGCGCCGACGGCCTCAGTTGGCCTTGTGGATGGCGCGCTTGTCCACGGCCAGGGCGGCCTCGTGGACGGACTCCGAGAGGGTCGGATGGGCATGGATGGTCCGCGCCAGGTCCTCGGCGCTGGCGGCGAACTCCATGGCGACCACGCACTCGGCGATCAGCTCCGAGGCCTGGGAGCCACAGATGTGCACGCCCAGGACGCGGTCGGTCTCGGCGTGGGAGAGGATCTTGACCATACCGGCGGTCTTGTCCATCGCCCGTGCGCGGCCGTTGGCCGCGAAGCCGAAGGTCCCCGAGCGGAACGGGGTGCCCGCGTTCTTGAGCTGCTTCTCCGTGCGCCCGACCCAGGCGATCTCCGGGTCGGTGTAGATCACCCACGGGATCGCCTCGTAGTTCACGTGGCCGGGCTTGCCGGCGATGCGCTCGGCGACCATCACGCCCTCCTCGCTGCCCTTGTGGGCGAGCATGGGGCCGCGGACCACGTCGCCGACGGCGTAGACGCCGGGGATGTTGGTCTCGCAATGGTCGTTCACGTGCACGAAGCCGCGCTCGTCGGTGAGCAGGTCGACGTCCTCGTGGGCGAGCTCCTCGGTGTTGGGCCGGCGACCCACGGCGACGATGAGCTTGTCCACCTGGATGTTCTGGCTGCCGTCCTTGTCCTCGTAGTGCACGGACACGGTCTTGCCCTGGCGGGTCTCGGTGACCCGGCAGTTCAGGCGGATGTCCAGGCCCTGCTTCTCGAACTGGCGCTTGGCGTCGCGGGAGACCTGGTGGTCCACCGGCGCCAGGAACTCCTCCTGGGCCTCGAGCAGCACGACCTTGGAGCCCAGGCGGTTCCACACGCTGCCCATCTCCAGGCCGATCACGCCGGCGCCGATGACGCCCAGGCGCTTGGGCACCTCGGTCATCTCCAGCGCCCCGTCGGAGGTGAGCACGCGCTCGCCGTCGGTGGGGGCGGCGCCGATCTCGATCGGCTTGGAGCCGGTGGCGAGGATCACGCTGCCCGCCTCCAGGGTCTGCTTCTTGCCCTTATGGGGCGAGAACTCGACGCGGCGGTCGCTGAGCAGCTTGCCGTGGCCCTGGAGCCACTCGATCTTGTTCGCCTTGAACAGCTGCTGGATGCCACCGGTGAGGTCGGCGACGACCTTGTCCTTGCGGGCGATCATCTTGGAGACGTCGAGGTCGACGCCGCTGACGTTGATCCCGTGACCGGCGAGCTCGTCGGTCACCTTGTGGTACTGCTCGGAGGAATCGAGCAGCGCCTTCGAGGGGATACAGCCCACGTTCAGGCAGGTCCCGCCCAGCGCGGGCTCGCTGCCCTTGCGCCGGAACTCGTCGATGCAGGCCACGCTCATGCCCAGCTGCGAGGCGCGGATGGCCGCCACGTAGCCCGCGGGGCCGGCACCGATGACGATGACGTCGTAGGAATTGGCCATTTTGACTCCCGTTGTCTAAAGCCGATTAAACCTCGAGCAGCAGCCGCGCCGGGTCCTCGATGACCTCCTTGATCGCGACGAGGAACTGAACCGCCTCGCGGCCGTCGATGATGCGGTGATCGTAGGAGTGAGCCAGGTACATCATCGGCAGGGCGCGGATTTCGCCATTCTCGACCATGGCCCGCTCCTGGATCTTGTGCATGCCGAGGATGCCGCTCTGCGGCGGGTTGAGGATCGGCGTCGACAGCAGCGAGCCGAAGATACCGCCGTTGGTGAGCGTGAAGGTGCCGCCGGTGAGTTCGTCGATGCTGATCTTGCCGGCCTTGGCGCGCTGGCCGAAGTCGGCGATCGCGGACTCGATCTCGGCGAACGAGAGCTGGTCGGCGTTACGCAGCACCGGCACCATCAGGCCGCGCTCCGTGGACACGGCGATGCCGATGTCGTAGTAGCCGTGGTAGATGATGTCGGAGCCGTCGATGGAGGCGTTCACCGCCGGGTAGCGCTTGAGGGCCTCGACCGCCGCCTTCACGAAGAACGACATGAAGCCCAGCTTGATGCCGTGGGTCTTCTCGAACTGGTCCTTGTAGCGGGCACGCAGGTCCATCACCGGCTTCATGTTGACCTCGTTGAAGGTGGTCAGCATGGCGGCGGTCTGCTGCGCCTCGACCAGACGCTCGGCGATGCGCTGGCGCAGACGGGTCATGGGCACGCGGCGCTCGGGGCGCTCGCCGGCGGCCGCGGCCTCGGTGGCCGCCGGGGCCTCCGGGGACTTGGACTCGGCCGGGGCGCTGCGCCGACCCGCCGGCTCCGGCTCGCGGGGCTTGCGCTCGGCGGCACCGCTGTCGCCGCTGTCGAGATAGCGCTGCACGTCCTCCTTGGTGATCCGCCCGTCGCGGCCGGTCCCCTCGATGCGGGACGGATCCAGGTCGTTCTCGGCGACCATCCGCCGCACCGCGGGAGAGAGGTCCTGGTCCGGCTCGGCGGCCGGGGCCTTGCCGGCGGAGGACTCGGCGGGCTCCGGCTCGGGCTCGGCGGCCGGCTCGGCCTCCTGCTTGCCCGCGGACTCGGCCGGCGCCTCCCCGGCAGACTCCTGCTTCGCCGCGGCACCCGCACCGCCGCCCTCGCCGAGGGTGGCGATGACCTCGTCGGCGGTGACCGTGTCGCCCTCGTTCTTGAGGATCTCGCCGAGCACCCCGTCCTCCGGGGCCGGCACCTCGAGCACGACCTTGTCGGTCTCGATATCGACCAGGTTCTCGTCGCGTTCCACCGCGTCACCGGGCTGCTTGTGCCAGGTGACCACGGTGGCCTCGGTCACGGATTCGGGCAGTGCGGGTACCTTGACTTCGATACTCATCGATTCCTCGCTTGTTGTCCTCGGTGGCCCCATCCCCGGGCCTGGATTATCGGCGCGATGCGCTTACCGGTTCGTGTTCAGCCGAGCGCGGCCTCGACGAGGCGGCGCTGCTGCTCGTGGTGGAGCTTGGCATAGCCCACGGCCGGCGAGGCGGACGGATCCCGGCCGGCATAGCTGAGCGACTGCTCGCGGGTCATGCAGTTCCGCACGTGATGCTGGATCTGGTACCACGCGCCCTGGTTCTGGGGCTCCTCCTGGCACCAGACCACCTCCTTGGCCCCCTTGTAGCGGCGCTTGAGCAGCGCGGAGAGCTCCTTCTCCGGGAAGGGGTAGAGCTGCTCGACGCGCACGATGGCGACGTCGTCCTGCTCGCGCTTGCGCCGCTCCTGGAGCAGGTCGTAGTAGACCTTGCCGCTGCACACCACCACGCGGTTGATCGACTTGACCTTCATCTCGTCGATCTCGTCGATGACGCGGTGGAAGCGCCCGCGGGAGAGCTCGTCCAGCACCGAGGTCGAGAGCTTGTGGCGGAGCAGCGACTTCGGCGTCATCACGATCAGGGGCTTGCGCGTGGTCTGCAGCATCTGCCGGCGCAGCATGTGGAAGAACTGCGCCGGGGTGGAAGGCACGCAGACCTGGATGTTCTGCTCCGCGCACAGCTGCAGGAAGCGCTCCAGTCGCGCCGAGGAGTGCTCCGGCCCCTGGCCTTCATAGCCGTGGGGCAGGAACATCGTCAGCCCGCAGAGCCGGCCCCACTTGGCCTGCCCGGAGCTGATGAACTGGTCGATGACCACCTGCGCGCCGTTGACGAAGTCACCGAACTGCGCCTCCCAGATCGTCAGCGTCTGCGGATCCGAGGTGGAGTAGCCGTACTCGAAACCGAGCACCGCCTCCTCCGAGAGCAGCGAGTCGATGACCGTGAAGCTCGCCGGGTCCTCGCCGACGTCCTTGAGCGGCACGTGGGTGGTGCCGTCCTTCGCGTTGTGGAGCACGGCGTTGCGATGGAAGAAGGTGCCGCGGCCGGAATCCTGGCCGGTGAGGCGCACCTGCCAGCCCTCCTCGAGGAGGCTCGCGTAGGCCATGGTCTCGGCAAAGCCCCAGTCCATGGCCAGCGCGCCGGCGGCCATCTTGCGCCGGCTCTCCATCATGCTCGCCACCCGGGGGTTGAGTTCGAAGCCCTCGGGCAGGCGCTGGAGGTGCTCCTGCAGGCCGCGGATGCGCTCCAGCGAGACGGCCGTCTCGACCTCCTGGTCCTCGCCGCCGGAGAAGAAGGGCGACCAGTCGACCAGGAACTCATTCTGGACGTCCTCGACCATGTTGGGTGCGACGACCTCACCCTCGTCGAGGCGGTCACGGTAGCTGCGCTCCATGCGCTTGGCGTCGTCGCCGGCGATGACGTCGTCCCCGACCAGGCGCTCGGCGTAGAGCTTGCGCAGCGGCGTGTGCTTCTTGATCTTCTGGTACATCATCGGCTGGGTCGCCGAGGGCTCGTCCGCCTCGTTGTGCCCGTGCCGGCGATAGCAGATGACGTCGATGACCACATCGCGGCGGAAACGCTTGCGGTAGTCCATCGCCAGCTGGGTGACGAACAGCACCGCCTCCGGGTCATCGCCGTTGACGTGGAAGATCGGCGCCTGAACCATCTTCGCGACCTCGGTGCAGTAGAACGTCGAGCGCGAGTCGAGCGGATTCGAGGTGGTGAAGCCGATCTGGTTGTTGATGATCACGTGCATGGTGCCGCCGGTATAGAAACCGCGGGCCTGGGAGAGCTGGAAGGTCTCCATGATCACGCCCTGGCCGGCGAAGGCGGCGTCACCGTGGATGAGCACCGGCAGGACCTCGTCGCCGGTGGCGTCGTGTCGACGCTGCATGCGCGCCCGGGTCGAGCCGACGACCACCGGGTTGACGATCTCCAGGTGCGAGGGGTTGAACGCCAGCGCCAGATGGAGCGCCCCGCCGGACGTCTGGATGTCCGACGAATAGCCCATGTGGTACTTCACGTCGCCGGCGGTGGCGTTGTCCAGCTCGTAGTCGCCCTCGAACTCGGCGAACAGCTCCGCCGGCGACTTGCCGAGCAGGTTAACCAGCACGTTCAGCCGGCCGCGGTGGGCCATGCCGAGCACCATCTCGCGCACGCCCTGGCTGCCCCCGCGCTGCACCACCTCGTCGAGCAGCGGGATGATGACCTCGCCGCCCTCCAGGGAGAAGCGCTTCTGGCCGACGTACTTGCTGTTGAGGTACTTCTCGATGCCCTCCGCGGCAGTGATGCTCTCCAGCAGCCGGCGCCGGCGCTCGGTGTCGAGCTCGGGCCGCGCGCGCGGGCGCTCCAGGCGCTCCTGGATCCAGCGCTTCTGCGCGGTGTCGGTGATGTGCATGTACTCCGAGCCGATCTTGCCCGCGTACACGTCCTCACACAGGGCGATGATCTCGCGCAGCGTGAGCTGCTCCGAGGTGAACAGCGAACCGGTATTGAACCGCCGGTCCATGTCCTCCCCGGTCAGGCCGTGGTACGCCGGATCGAGATCCGGCACCTCGGGCTTGGCGCGGAGATTGAGCGGATCGATGTCGGCGCGCTGGTGGCCGCGGAAGCGGTAGGCGTTGATCAGCCGCAGCACCGCCGCCTGCTTCTGGGCGACCTCCGGGGCGATCTCGCCGGTGGCCGCGCCGTTGTGGCCGCGGCGGCGGCCGATCTCGGCGAACTCCTCGCGGATCGGACCGTGGGGGACGTCCCGCACGGCGGCGCCGTCACCGGCCTCGAGGCCCTGGAAGTAGCGCTTCCACTCGGTGTTCACGGAGTCGGGATCGTTCAGGTAGGCCTCGTAGAGGGCCTCCATGTAGCTGGCATTGCTGCCGCTGAGATAGGAGTTACGCAGTAACCGTTCAAAAGCACCATTCATGGAAAGATCACCCGGTGATTGACGCGCGTGTGCAGGGACGGACTTACGGCAAAAGGTAGCCCACCACACCACCTCCGCCAGCGACCGGCGGCCGGAGACAGGGGGTTCGGATGGAGCACGGGATGGGCTGAGACCGGATGCCGGGGAGCGGCTTCGGGATGGCGGGACGGCAGGCATGGAACACGGCCGGCGCGCCCGTCGGGACGGGCTCCCGCGCGGTGCTCGCGGCACGGCCCCGGGGACCTGCCCCGGGGTCCGCCGGGGCGTTGTGCTGCAGGGCCGGATGCACTGGCTCCGGAAGCGTTCATCTCACGCTGTGCCCGACTGTCCTTGCCGCAAATGAAGGTTTCGCGTGCGGCACTCATTCAATCTCTGACACCAAAGGCCTTCGCGAAACGGGCTTAATACCATACGCGCCGCCGGTCACAAGCGCAACAGTGGCAAGGGTTTACACCCCGAAACAGCCCCTTGCGAAACCGGCAGAGCTCAAACCAGTGAGTTTTCTTACCAAAAGGTAAGCGTCTCACTCGTCCTCATCGGCCGAGCCGGGGAGAAAACGCGAGAAGATCAGCCCGAGCTCGAAGAGCAGCCAGATCGGCACCGCGAGCAGCACCTGGGAGATGACGTCGGGCGGGGTGAGCAGCATCCCCACGGTGAACGCGACCACGATCACGTAGGGCCGCTTCGCGCCCAGCTCGCGACGGGAGATCACGCCGCTTCGGATCAGCAGAATGGTGGCAATCGGCACCTCGAACGAGGCACCGAAGGCGAAGAACAGCGTGAGCACGAAGGAGAGATACTCGCCGATGTCGGTCATCATCGACACCCCCTCGGGGGTGACGCCGGCGAAGAACCGGAACACCAGCGGGAAGACCACGAAATAGGCGAACGCCATGCCCAGGTAGAACAGCGCCACGCTGGAGGCCACCAGCGGCCAGATCAGCCGGCGCTCGTGGCGGTACAGCCCGGGGGCGACGAACGCCCACACCTGGTAGAGGATGTAGGGGATGCACACGAAGAACGCGCAGACCAGCGCGAGCTTGAGCGGGATCAGGAAGGGCGTCGCCACCTGGGTGGCGATCATCTGGGCGCCCTCCGGCAGCACGGCCTGCAGCGGCCCGGCGAGCCAGTGGTAGAGCGGCTCCCGGAACGGGTAGAGCACCAGGAAGACGGCGAGGGTGACGAGCAGCGAGCGCATCAGCCGGCTGCGCAGCTCGAGCAGGTGACTGAGCAGCGGGCGGTCGTCGTCGTCCACCGACTGGTCGTGGGGCTCCACGCTCATTGTCCGTTACGGTCCCGTGTCTCTGTGCCGGCATTCTGCTCGCCGGCGTCGCTGTCACTGTCACCGCCGCCGGTGGTGCTCTCGGCGGACGCGGAGGCGGCCTCCTCCACTTCCGAGCGCGTGCGCTCGGCGGTATCGCGCACCTCGCTCGCGGTGCGCTCCACGCTCTCGCGGAACTCCTGACCGCGCTCGCGCAGGGCGCGCTCGGTGTCACGCAGCCCCTGGAGGTCGGACTCGCGTTCGATTTCGTCGCGCAGGGAGTGGAAGGTGGCGCGGGCCCGTCCGACCCACAGCCCGACCGTCCGGGCAAGCCCCGGCAGCCGCTCGGGGCCGACCACGATGAGCGCGATCACCCCGATGATCAGCAGTTCCCAGAAGCCGACATCAAACATCGGTGTCGGATGCCGGGATCAGCTGGTGTGGTGCCGGTCGCGGCCGGTCTCTTCGGTCTCCGAAGTGGACTCGCCGGGCTTCTCCTCGGAGGCCTCGAGCCGCTCGCCGGAGGCATCGGAGGATTTCTCCTTCTCGCCGTCATCCATGGCGTGCTTGAAGCCGCGCACCGCACCACCAAGATCCGAACCGATGTTGCGCAGCTTCTTGGTGCCGAACAGCAGCAGCACGATGACCAGAATGAGCAGAAGCGACCACACGCTGATACCACCGAAACCCATTTAACCTCTCCTGACAGCTGCAGCCGCCGCCGGCAGGCGGTGGCGTTGTGATCTAGTCGCCGTCGCGCGCGGCCTTTTCGTCCAGGCCGGACAGGCCGAAGCGGCGTCCGAGCTCTTCGAGCACGTCGGCGGGACCCCGACCATAATGCGCCAACATGACCAATGTATGGAACCACAGATCCGCGGTCTCATAAACCAGATGGTCCGTGTCGCCGGACTTCGCGGCGATCACGGTCTCGGTGGCCTCTTCGCCGACCTTCTTGAGGATCTGGTCCTCGCCCCGGGCATACAGCCCCGCCACGTAGGAGCGCCCCGGGTCCTCGCCCTTGCGCGTCTCCAGCACCTCGGCGAGGCGCTCGAGGATACGCTCATCCATTGCCGTTCCCCCCGTAGATCGACGCCGGGTCGCGCAGGACCGGGGCCGTCTCGGCCCAGTCCCCGTCCGCCAGGCGCCGGTAAAAGCAGCTGCGCCGCCCGGTGTGGCAGGCGATCCCGCCGGCCTGGGTCACCCGCAGCAGCACGACATCGCCGTCGCAGTCGATGCGCAGCTCGTGCACCCGCTGGGTGTGGCCCGAGCTCTCGCCCTTGTGCCACAGCCGCCCGCGGGAGCGCGAGTAGTACACCGCCTCGCCCAGCTCGGCGGTCCGCTCCAGGGCCTCGCGGTTCATCCAGGCCATCATCAGGACCTCGCCGTCGCCGGCGTCCTGGGCGATCGCCGCCACCAGGCCGTCGTCGTTCCAGCAAACCTCGTCGAGCCAGCTCATCGGCGCACCTCGATGCCGTGCTCGGCCATGTAGGCCTTGGCCTCGGCGATGGAGTACTCGCCGAAGTGGAAAATGCTCGCCGCCAGCACGGCGTCCGCCCGGCCCTCGAGCACCCCGTCGACGAGATGCTGGAGCGAGCCCACGCCGCCGGAGGCGATGACCGGCACGCCGGTGGCCTCGGAGACGGCGCGGGTGAGCGCGCAGTCGAAGCCCTCGCGGGTGCCGTCACGGTCCATGCTGGTGAGCAGGATCTCGCCGGCGCCGAGCCCGGCCATGTGCCGCGCCCAGTCCACCGCATCCAGACCCGTCTCACGGCGTCCGCCGTGAGTGAATACGGCCCAGCGCGGCTCGCCGTCGACGTCGGCCACACGCTTGGCGTCCACGGCGACGACGATGCACTGCGAGCCGAAGCGCTCGGCGGCCTCCGCCACGAACTCGGGGTGGTGCACGGCGGCGGTATTGATCGCGACCTTGTCCGCACCGGCGTTGAGCAGCCGGCGCACGTCGGCGATCTCGCGCACCCCGCCGCCCACCGTCAGCGGAATGAAGACCTCGCTCGCCACCGCCTCGACCACCTCGACGATGGTCTCGCGGCCCTGGTGGCTGGCGGTGATGTCGAGGAAGGTGATCTCGTCCGCGCCGGCGCGGTCGTATTCCCGGGCCACGGCCACGGGGTCGCCGGCGTCGCGGATGTCGACGAAGCGCACGCCCTTGACCACACGCCCGGCGTCCACGTCCAGGCAGGGGATGATGCGCTTGGCGAGCGCCATTACACGGCCCCCGTGAGCTCGTTGGCGGTGCGCTGGGCCTCGGCGAGGTCGAGACCGCCCTCGTAGAGGGCGCGGCCGACGATGGCCCCGCTGATGCCGCTGTCCGCCGCGGCGCACAGCGCGCGCACGTCGTCCATGGAGGAGACGCCACCGGAGGCGATGACCGGGATCTCCACCGCCCGGGCCAGCCGCGCCGTCGCCTCGACGTTGACGCCGCGCATCATGCCGTCGCGGCCGATGTCGGTGAACACCAGCGCCTCCACGCCGGCGGCCTCGAAACGCCGCGCCATGTCCTCGGCGCTGGCCTGGCTGACCTGCTCCCAGCCGTCGGTGGCGACCATCCCGTCCTTGGCGTCCAGGCCGACGATGATGTGGCCGGGGAACTCGTCGCAGGCGTCGTCGACGAATGCCGGGCGGCGCACCGCCTGGGTGCCGATGATCACGTAGTCGACGCCCACGTCCAGATACGTCTGGATGACATCGAAGCTGCGGATACCGCCGCCGACCTGGATCTCCACGTCCGGATACTCCTCGGCGATGCGCCCGATGATGTCCGCGTTGACCGGGAAGCCGGCCACCGCGCCGTTGAGATCGACGATATGGATGCGCCGCGCACCGGCCTCGATCCAGCGCCCGGCAATGGCAACCGGATCGTCGGAGAAGATCGTCTCGTCGTCCATGCGCCCCTGGCGCAGACGCACGCACTTGCCCTCTTTGAGGTCAATCGCGGGAATCAGCAGCATGTCCGAATCCATTTCACCTGTTCTCGATCGCGACCGCAGCGGGCCGCGCGCTCGTCGGTCGGCGCCTCAGGCGGCGCCGTCCCAGCGGACGAAGTTCGCAAGCAGACGCACACCGGCGTCATGGCTCTTCTCCGGATGGAACTGGGTCGCGAAGATATTGCCGCGCCCGAGCACGCTCGCGAATGGCCCGCCGTAGTCGGTGCGCCCCAGCACCAGGGCATCCTCGTCCGGCTCGGCATAGTAGCTATGCACGAAGTAGAACCACTCGCCGTCGTCAATGCCCGCCCACAATGGGTGGGACGTCGTCTGGCGCACGCGGTTCCATCCCATGTGCGGGACCTTCAGTCCGGTGTCCGCCGCCGTGAAGTGGTGGCGGAAGTGGCGGATCCGCCCGGGAAAGCGCCCGAGCAGGTCGATGCCGCCGTTCTCCTCGCTCCAGGCGAGCAGGACCTGCATGCCCATGCACGCACCGAGGAAGGGCTTGCGGACCATGCTCTCGCCGAGCACGTCGATGAGCTCGTGGGCGTGCAGCGCACTCATGCAGTCCCGCGCCGCGCCCTGGCCGGGAAAGACGACCCGGTCCGCGGCGGCGATGATCTCGGCGTCATCGGTCACCCGCACGTCCCCGGCACCGGCGTGCTCCAGCGCCTTGGCCATGGAGCGCAGGTTGCCCATGCCGTAGTCGACAACGACGGTGCTTGCCATGGACGCCCCCTTACAGTGCGCCCTTGGTGGAGGGCGTCACCCCCGCCTGGCGCTCGTCGAGCTCCACGGCCATGCGCAGGGCGCGGCCGGTGGCCTTGAACACCGTCTCCGCCACGTGGTGCGCGTTGCGCCCGCGCAGGTTGTCCACGTGCAGGGTGATCCAGGCGTGATTGACCAGGCCCTGGAAGAACTCGCTGAACAGGTCGACGTCGAAGCTGCCGATCCGCGCGCGCGGGAACTCAACGTGGAACTCCAGCCCCGGGCGGCCGGAGAAGTCCACCACCACCCGCGAGAGCGCCTCGTCCAGCGGGCAGTAGGCGTGGCCGAAGCGGCGGATGCCCTTCTTGTCGCCGAGTGCCTTCGCGAGCGCCTGGCCCAGGGTAATGCCGACGTCCTCGACGGTGTGGTGATCGTCGATGTGGTGATCGCCCTCGGCCTGGATATCGATGTCGATCAGCCCGTGGCGCGCCACCTGGTCGAGCATGTGCTCGAGGAACGGCACACCGATGTCGATGTTGGATGCCCCCGTGCCGTCGAGATTGACGGTGGTACGGATCCGGGTTTCCAGGGTGTTGCGCTCTACGCTCGCGGTTCGCTCGGCCATGGTCTCGCATCAACTGGGCTGGGTGACGCGCGGAGCATACCACGCCTCCCAGTGCATTGTGGTGACCGCTGAGACCCGGCTCAGCGGGGCTCCCGGGTCGCCAGACGGAAGGTCACCGGACCGTCGTTGACCAGGCTCACGGCCATGTCCGCACCGAACACGCCGGTCGCCACGTCCGCATGCCGCTCCCGGCAGTGGCCGACGAGGGCATCGAACAGCCGCCGGCCGGCATCCGGCGCCGCCGCGGTGGAGAACCCCGGGCGGTTGCCCTTGCGGGTGTCGGCCGCGAGGGTGAACTGCGGCACCAGCAGCAGCCCGCCGCCGGTATCCGTCAGGGAACGGTTCATCCGGCCATCGGCGTCCTCGAACACGCGGTAGGCGAGCAGCCGCCCGGCGAGCCGGGCGGCGTCCGCCGGCCCGTCCTCGCGCTGAACGCCGACGAGCACGAGCAGCCCTCCGCCGATCGCGGCGACGGTCCTGCCGTCGACGTCCACCGCCGCGCGGCTGACGCGCTGAAGCAGCGCGATCATGTCTTCCTCCGGATGGGGTAGCGGCCGTGTAGGCCAATTCCTACATGGTCTGTCACCGGCGGCTGACAGTCACCCCCCGGCGATGGTGGCATCCTGTCCCCGTGCCTGCCATTGAGGGCGGGCGGGCCGCAGCAGGAAGCCGCGGCCATAACAAAAACCACAGGGAAGTGGCGCACGCCGGCAGGAGCCGGTCGACCCCACGGAGGGGGTCGCGTGCGCGTTTCACCTCCAGCACAGTGAACCTAACAAGCCGGCGCAGGGATCGCGCCGGCATTTTTTTGGTCCAGCACAACGTAGAAAGCGGCGGAGCGGCCGGATCACGGACCCGCGCGTCCGCCCGGTGTGTCAGGGGTGCCGGGAAACGTCGGCCGTGTGCAGGGCGTCAGTCAGCCGGGGATATTGCGCACCAGCGGCGCCCGACTCCACACGGCCGGCCCCACCCGCGCGCGGGCGGCTCCCTGCAACGCCGCTTCTCCAGGGCCATTGTCGGCTGCCTTCGAGCAGCCGACCTACACCTAATACCGACCTACGGTCCGCCTGGACGGGGCTATACCGGATCGCGCTGAACCCACGCACCGCGACGCCGTGGCCCGGCTCCCGTAGGTTGGCTGCTCCCGGCAGCCAACAGGCCCTACCGGTATCGGCTGCCGCCGGCGGCCAACGCAACCGCTCCACGGCGGATGTCGGCTGCCTTCGAGCAGCCGACCTACAGCAGGACTGTCCCCGTGTGAGTCGTACACGGCCCCTGGCCGTGTACGACACCTCCGCGAAAACGCTGGCTCCGACCTTGCCGGCTAGCTGGAGCTGCCCCCGCCACCGGACTTGCCGGACGAACGCCCGGACTTCGACGTGCCGGCGGCCTTGCCCGCCTGCTCACCGGCCTGCTCCCAGGCATCGAGCACGTCCCGGGCGTTGCGGTACCACGGCATGTCACGCACCGCGGGCTGCATCTCCTCCATGCGGGCCAGCCAGCTGCGCCACAGCTCGCTCTGGGTCTCGGTCCAGGCACGCATCATCTGCTGCATCTGGGCACCCCAGTCACCCGGATCGGTGTTGCCACCGCCGCCGGAGAGGCTGCGGATCCACTGCTGCTGGCGCTCCAGCGCCTCCTCGACGGCCTTCTGCCATGCCTCGATCTGCTGCTTCTGGGCATCCGCCGCCGGCCCGCCGAGCCCGGCGCTGCGCATCCCCTCGAACCACTGATCCCAGAGCCGGCGCTGGGTTTCGGTCCAGCCGCTCATCGCGTCTTCCATCTGCTTCTGCCAGTCCATGCTCTCGCTCCCTCTGCGTCGATGTGTAACGGGGATCCGCCGTTTTCACCAGTGTAGTCAACGCGGCGCCGGGCACGCTTCACTCGGGGCCGTCGAGACGGCGCACGCGCACCTCCAGCTCGCGGACCACCTGCATGTCGCCGTTGGCCCGTGCCGCCGCGAGCCCCTCGCGATAGCTCGCCAGCGCGGCGTCGCGGTCGCCGCCGCGCTCCTGCAGCCGGCCGAGCGCACGCCAGGCGGCGGAATACTGCGGGTCGATGGTCACCGCCTCGCGCAGGTGGCGCTCGGCGGCCTCGCGGTCGCCGTCGCGGGCATAGGCGTTGCCCAGGGTCAGGCGCAGCATCGCGCTGTCCCGCCCGCTGTCGATCATGCGCTCGAGTGACTCGGTGTCCATGGGCCCACCAGTGATCGCCGGGTGTGCTGGTTGAACTGGGGCCGGTGCGGCGGCGGGTCAAGCCGGCCGCCAACGCCGGGCACCTAGAGGAAGGTCACCGCCACCTGGAAGAGCTTCTCGACGTCGCCGAGGCGGCTCTTGTCCACCAGGAAGAGGATGACGTGGTCCTCGGACTCGATGACCGTGTCGTGGTGGGCCATGATCACCGACTCGCCGCGCACGATCGCGCCGATGGTGGTGCCCCGGGGCAGGCGGATCTCGTCGATGCGCCGGCCCACCACCGAGGAGCTGTTGGCGTCGCCGTGGGCCACCGCCTCGATGGCCTCGGCGGCCCCCCGGCGCAGGCTGTAGACGTTGACCACGTCACCGCGGCGGATGTGCGCGAGCAGGCTGCCGATGGTGGCGTGCTGGGGCGAGATCGCGACGTCAATGTCCTCGCTGGACTGGATGAGGTCGACGTAGGCCGGGCGGTTGATCAGCGCCATGACCGTGCGCGCGCCCAGGCGCTTGGCGAGCATGGCCGAGAGGATGTTGGCCTCGTCGTCGTTGGTCAGCGCGCAGAAGACGTCCGTGTTCTCGATGTTCTCCTCGAGGAGGAGGTCCTCGTCGGCGGCATCACCGCGCAGGATGATGGTCTTCTGCAGCAGCTCCGAGACCAGCCGGCAGCGCTGGGGGTCGCGCTCGATGATCTTGGTCTGGTAGCGCCCCTCCAGGGACTGCGCCAGACGGGTGCCGATGTTGCCGCCGCCGGCGAGCATCAGCCGCTTGACCGGCTTCTCCAGGCGGCGCAGCTCGCTCATGATCGCGCGGATGTTCTTGCGCGCGGCGACGAAGAAGACCTCGTCGCCGGCCTCGATCACCGTGTCGCCCTCGGGGATGATCGCCCGGCCCCGCCGGAAGATCGCCGCGACCCGGGCGTCGACGCCGGGCATGTGCTCGCGCAGGGTCCGCAGCTCCTGGCCCACCAGCGGCCCGCCGTAGTAGGCCCGCACCGCCACCAGGCGGACCTTGCCGCCGGCGAAGTCGAGCACCTGCAACGCACCGGGGTGCTCGATGAGGCGCTTGACGTACTGCGTGACCAGCTGCTCCGGGCTGATGATGACGTCGATGGGCAGGGCGTCCGGCGAGAACAGCTGCGGACACGACAGATACTCCACCGCGCGCACCCGGGCGATTTTGGTCGGGGTGTTGAACAGCGTGTCCGCGACCTGGCAGGCGACCATGTTCGCCTCGTCGGAGTCGGTCACGGCGATGATCATGTCCGCATCGTCCACGCCCGCGCGGGCGAGCACGTCCGGGTAGGTGGCACTGCCGGTGACGGTGCGCAGGTCGAGCCGGTCCTGGAGCTCCTGGAGGACGGTCGGGTCGACGTCCACCACGGTGATCTCGTTGTCCTCGTGGGCGAGGTTCTGTGCGACGGTGCTGCCCACCTGGCCGGCACCGAGGATGATGATCTTCATCGCCTGACTAGCCCCCTTCCTTCGGGTCGATGCCGAGCGCGCGCAGCTTGCGGTAGAGGTGGGTACGCTCCATGCCGCTCAGCCGCGCGAGCTGGGCGACGCTGCCCTCCGCGCGCCGGAGCTGGCGCTGCAGGTAGGCCCGCTCGAATGCCTCGCGGGCCTCGCGCAGGGGCAGGTCCAGCCACAGCTCCGTGCCCGTCGACTCGCCGCTCTGGGCGCGCTCGGCGAGCACGCGGTCGACCTCGTCGACGTCGATGTCCAGGCCGTCGCCGAGCAGCAGCAGCCGCTGGACGAGGTTGCGCAGCTCGCGCACGTTGCCCGGCCAGAGGTGATTGCGCAGGCGGTTCTGGGCGGCCACGGTGAAACGGCGGTAGACCAGACCCTCGCGCTCGACCAGGTCGTCGACGAAGAAGGCCACCAGCTCCGGGATGTCCTCGACGTGGTCGCGCAGCGGCGGCACCACCACGGGCACGACATTGAGCTGGTAGAACAGCTCCTCGCGGAAACGTCCGGCCCGCACCGCCGCCTCCAGCTCCAGGCTGGCCACGGCGACGACGCGGCAGCTCAGCGACACGGACTCGCCGCCGCCCATACGCTGGAAGTGCCCGGCGTCGAGCACCGCGGTGAGGCGGGTCTGAGCGGCCTCATCCAGGTCGTCGAGCTCATCGATGACCAGCGTCCCGCCGGCGGCGGCCTCGAGCCGCCCGGGCCGGCCGCCGTGGCGGCCGAACAGCGCCTCGGACATCGACTCCCCGGCCGCGTTCGCCGGCACGAACTCCACCAGCGGGCCCGGCTGGGCACGCAGACCGTGGATGTAACGCGCCAGGGTCTTGCGCCCGCTGCCGGCCTCGCCGGTGACCAGTACCGGCGAGCGCGCCCGGGCCAGGCGGTTGGCCTGCTCGCGCAGCCGCACCATGAGCTGGCTGCGCCCCACCGGAGCGACCACCTGCGGCGCCTCCGTGGTCGCCGGCGCACCGGGATGCTCCGCCAGCGCCTGCTCGACGGTAGCGAGAAGCTTGCCCAGCGACAGGGGCTTCTCGATGAAGTCCACCGCCCCCAGGCGGGTGGCCTCGACGGCGGTCTCGACGGTGCCGTGCCCGGAGATCATCACCACCGGGAAGGCCGGCCCGCCGGCGCGAACCCATTCCTTGAGCAGCGAGATCCCGTCCTCCTCGGGCATCCAGATGTCGAGCAGGACCAGGTCCGGGGCGGCCTCCGCGAGGCGCTCGCGTGCCTGTGCGGCGCTCTGCGCGGTGGCCACCTCGTAGCCCTCGTCCGCCAGGATCTCCTCGACCAGCTCGCGGATATCCGGCTCGTCGTCCACTACCAGGACTCTGGCGTGCGTCATCCCCTCTCCTCGACAGTGCTGCGCACCAGCGCCCGGTGCGGCTCCCCGGCCACCGGCAGACGCACGGTGATCCGGGCGCCGTCGCGCAGGTTACGGGCGGATATGCGCCCATTATGTTCCTCAACGATCTTCTTGACGATGGCGAGCCCCAGCCCGCTACCCCGGGGCTTGGTGGTGACGTAGGGCTCGAAGAGCTGATCGAGCACCGCCTCGGCGAAGCCCGGGCCGTTGTCGGTGAGGCACAGCTCCACCTGGCCGGCGTAGCGCCCGGTCCCCGTGCGCGTGGTCACGGTGAGCCGGCACGGCCGCCCCTCGCCGTCCGCCGCCTCCAGGGCGTTGCGGATGAGGTTGTTGAGCAGCTGGCGCAGCCGGCCCGGGTCCGCCCGCAGCGTCGGCAGGTCCCCGGCCAGGTCCAGGGTGAAGGCCACCTCGGTGGTGTCGTCACCGCGGTGGAGCTCGACCACGTCCTGGACCAGGGCGTTGAGGTCGACGTCCACGAGGCTCAGCCGCGGCGGGCGGGCATACTCGGAGAAGGCATTGACCATCGCCTTCATCGCGTCCACCTGCTGGATGATCGTGCGCGTGGCACGCTCCAGGCGCTCGGCGTCCTCCGCCTCCAGGCGGTCGCTGAGCTTGTGCTGGAGCCGCTCCGCGGAGAGCTGTATCGGCGTGAGCGGATTGCGGATCTCGTGGGCGAGACGCCGGGCGACCTCGCCCCAGGCGGCGTCGCGCTGGGCCTGGATGAGGGTGGTGACGTCGTCGAAGACGATGACGTGGCCGCCGGCGGTGCGCCCCCCGGGGAGGGCGGCGCCGCTGCAGATGAGCATGCGCCGGCCTTCGTCCGTATCCAGGGTGAACTCCTCGCGCCACTCGCCGCCGCCAGCGGCGGAGCGGGCCTCCACCAGCTCCACGAACGGCTCGAACGCCGGATGATTGGAGACCAGCACCCGCAGCCGCCCGCCCGCCGCCTGGGCCAGCGGCACCGAGAGGATGTCCACCGCCGCCTGGTTGTAGGTCCGCAGCCGACCGTACTGGTCCAGCGCCAGCACCCCCGAGGACAGCCGCCCGAGCACCGTCTCCAGATAGGCGCGCTGGGCCTCCGCCAGCACCTGGCCGCGGCGGGCCTCGTCCCGCGACTGCGCCACCCGGCGGCTCATCTCGTTGAACGAGCGCACCAGAAAGCCGAGCTCGTCGCGGCCGCCGTCCGGGAGCTGGGTGCCGTAGTCGCCCTCGGCGAGGGCCCGGGTGCCCTCGGCGAGGCCGCTGATCGGCGCAACCAGCCGCCGCGCCAGGTAGAACGCCGACCACACGGCGAACAGCAGCGACATCAGCAGCACCAGCGAGAGGGTGAGTATGAAACTGTCCTTGAGCGGGCCGCGCAGGTAGGCGAGCTCACGGTACTGCGCGAATGCCTGCTGCACGTCCCCGGCGAGCTCGTTGAGCCGCGGCGAGATCGGGAACAGCGCGAGCAGGAAGCGCGGGTTCTGGGGCTGCGCCGGGTTGGGCGCGGGCACCGCGGCACGGATATTCAGGCCACTGCCCTCGATGGGATCGAGACTGACGTACGGCCGGCCCTGACGGAGCTGGAGCAGGACCTCGTCCTCCGGCCGGTTGGGCAGGATGCTCTCGGTATCACGGGTGCTGGAGGCGATGATCCGGCCGTTGCTGCCGAACAGGGTGAGCTCCGCGGCGTTCATGCGCTCGCGCAGGTCGCCGATGGTGAAGGTCATGGTGCCCTCGGGCACGGTCGTGAGCTCGTCGGCCGCCGACTGCACGCGCTTGAGCAGGTCGCGCATGCGCAGGTCCAGCGACGCCTGGGACAGGCTCAGGGCATCGTCCAGGGCCTGCTCCACGCGCACGTCGAACCAGCTGTCGATGCCGCTGCGCAGGAACTGCATGGAGAAGGCGTAGACGATGAGGCCGGGGACCACGGCGAGCAGCGCGAACAGCGCCATGATCCGCCCGGTGAGGCGGCTGCCCGGGCGCGCCTCGCGCAGCGAGCGCACCAGCCGCCAGACGTTGACGCCGATGACGGTGACCAGCGCCACCAGCGCGACCGCGTTGAACAGCAGCAGCCAGCTGTAGAGCTGGCCGAACATCGCCGAGTTCTCGGTCGCGGCGTTGAGCAGATACAGCGAGACGAGCAGCGCCACGCACAGCGCAAGCCGTACGGCGCCCTCGCTCTTGAGCCGTTTCAGGAACCCTGCAATGGCCATCGCCGCCAGTCGCTCTCCAGCTGCCACTCAGGGGAGAGATAGGCCATGGAACGCAACGGCCGGGGCAGTGCGTCCGTGTCCAGGGCCGCGCGGGCGGCGACGGTGTAGCGCACGTCCGGGTCCAGTCGCGCCGCGCGCACCACCGTCACGTCCCGTATGTCGCCGGCCGCCGCCAGCAGCCGCGCCAGCGTCCGGAAGCTGCGCGGCTCGCCCTCGTCCAGGGGCAGGAGGACATAGCGCTCGCTCAGTGCATGGTACTGCAGGCGGTAGCGGTGGGAACGGCTGACCAGGGTGGCCTCCCACAGCCCCCACCACGTCGGGCGCAGCACCTCCACGTCCAGCCGGAGCTGGAGCGCGACGCCGTTACGCAGCGCCTCGCGGGCGGCGTCGCTCAGCCGGTAGTCGATGCGCGCATCGAGATACCACACGCCGTCGCGCAGGTTCAGCTCGCCGGCGCGGATGCGCACGTGGCCGTCGGCGGCGGACACCGCCGCCGGCAGTACCGCACACACCAGTGCCAGCGCCAGCGCGGCGGCGCTCAGCCACCGGCGCATGGCGACTTGTCGAAGCAGGCGTAGTAGAAGCCGTCCATCCCGCCCTCCCCCGGCAGGAGCTGATGACCGACGCCGGTGGCTCGCCCCGCCGGCAGCCCCGGCGCGACGACCCGCGCATCCGCGGTCCCGGCGGCGAAGGCCGAGGCCACCGCCTCGTTCTCGGCGTGCAGCAGCGAGCAGGTGGCGTACACCAGCCGCCCACCCGGGGCAAGCAGCGGCCAGAGCGCGCGCAGCAGCGCCGCCTGGGTCCCGGCGAGACGCGGGATGTCCGCGGCCCGCCGCAGCCACTTGATGTCCGGGTGACGGCGGATCACCCCGGTCCCCGAGCACGGCGCGTCCAGCAGGATGCGCTGGAAACGGCCCCCATCCCACCACGTCTCGGGGTGGCTTGCATCCCCGGCACACAGGCGCGCGGTCAGCCCGAGGCGCGCCAGGGTTCCGCCGACACGCTCCAGACGGCCGGCGTCGCTGTCCAGCGCCAGCACCGACAGGTCCTCGCCGCGTTCGAGCAGGTGCGCGGTCTTGCCCCCGGGGGCGGCGCAGGCATCGAGCACGCGATCCCCGGCGGCGGGGGCGAGCAGCCCGGCGGCGAACTGTGCGGCGCCGTCCTGCACCGACACCTCGCCCTCCGCGAACCCCGGCAGGGCGTTGACCGCCACCGGTGCGTCCAGCACCAGTGCCTCCGCCAGCCCCTGCAGTGGCCGCGCGGTGATACCGGCGGCGACCAGCCGGGCGGCGTAGGCCTCGCGGGTGGTGCGACGGCGGTTCACCCGCAGGGTCATGGGCGGGCGCGCCAGGCAGGCGGCGGCGACCGCGTCCCGGGCCTCGGGCCAGTCCGAGCGGATCGCCGCGTCCAGCCACTCCGGCAGCGCCGCGGCGACCGCCGGGTCCCGGTCGGCCCGTGCCAGCAGCCGCTCGCGTTCGCGCTGGAAACGCCGCAGGCAGCCGTTGACCAGCCCCGCCGCGCGCCGGCGGCCCAGGGCGCTGGTGACCGCGACGGTGGCGGAGACCGCGGCATGGGGCGGTACGCGGGTGTGCTCGAGCTGGTAGAGCCCGACCACCAGCAGCGGCTCCAGGATCCGGTCCCGGGGTCTCAGGGGCCGGCTCAGCAGGGCGTTCACCACCGCCTGCAGGCGGCGATACCAGCGCAGGCTGCCGTAGGCGAGCTCGTGGGCAAGGGCGGCATCGGCGGCACCGAGCCCCGCCTCCAGGGCCGGCAGCTCGCGGGCCAGTGACCGGCCGTGGAGCACCACCCCGGCCACCGCCTCCACAGCGGCGCGGCGGGGGGCGACGCCGGTCTCAGCCGAGCCGCTCACCGGCCTCGATCCCGACACCGTTGAGGAAGCTGGCCACCGGCTGGCGCCGGCGCCCCGGGGCCTGAACCTCCAGCAGGCGGAGCACGCCGTCACCGGTGGCGACATCGACGCCCCCGGGGGCAACGGCGATCACGGTCCCCGGCGGCACGTCCGCCCGGTCCGGCCGCACCTCTGCACGCCAGAGCCGCAGCTCGCCGTCGCCCCGGCGGGTCCGCGCCACCGGCCACGGGTCGAAGGCGCGGATACGCCGCTCGATCGCCGCCGCGGGCTCGTGCCAGTCGATCCGGGTCTCGGCAGTCTCCAGCTTGTCCGCATAGGTGACGCCGTCCTCCGGCTGTGGCCGCTCCGGCAGGCGCCCGGCGACCCAGTCCGGCAGCACCCGTGCGATCAGGGATGCGCCCATGGCGGCGAGGCGGTCGTGCAGGCTGCCGCCGGTATCCTCCGCGCCGATGGGGGTCGCCTCGCACTCGATCACCGGCCCGGTGTCGAGCCCGGCGGCCATGCGCATGATGCACACGCCGGTATGCGTATCGCCGGCGAGCAGGGCGCGCTGAATGGGGGCGGCACCGCGCCAGCGCGGCAACAGCGAGGCATGGATGTTGAGGCAGCCATGGACGGGGACGTCGAGCACTGTCCGGGACAGGATCAGCCCGTAGGCCACCACCACCATGACGTCCGGCTCGAGCGCGGCGAGGGTGGCGCGGGCATCGGCGTCACGCAGGCTCTCCGGCTGGTACACCGGGATGCCGTGCGCCTGTGCCGCCTGCTTCACCGGCGACGGCCGCAGGCGCCGGCCCCGCCCGGCCGGGCGGTCCGGCTGGGTATAGGCGGCGACCACGTTGAACCCCGCCTCGACCAGGGCGGTCAGCGCGGGAACGGAGAAATCGGGGGTACCGGCGAAGACGACTCGCAATGCTGCTCCCGTTCGCAGTGGGCGTATGGCCGTGGAGTAGGCGGGTCCGGATCGGCGGGCGCCGGTCCGGGCGGGACGGGCCGGCGCGCTCAGCCGGCCTCGCGTGCCGCCTGTCCCGCGGGCTCGCCGCGCTGCCGCGCCTGCTTCTCCAGGCGACGACGCAGGCGCTTGCGCTTGAGATCGGAGAGGTAGTCGACGAACAGCCGGCCCTCGAGGTGATCCATCTCGTGCTGGATGCACACCGCGAGCAACCCCTCGGCCTCGAGGGTGAAGGGCTCACCGTCGCGCCCGGTCGCCTCCACGGTGACGTGCTCAGCACGGCGCACCGCCTCAAAGTACTCCGGCACCGACAGGCAGCCCTCGTCGCTGACCGTCTCGCCGTCGCGGGTGGTGATCCGTGGATTGACGAACGCCAGCGGGCGGCTGCGATCCTCGGAGACATCCATGACGATGATCCGCTCGTGGACATCCACCTGGGTCGCCGCCAGGCCGATACCGGGGGCGGCGTACATCGTCTCGAACATGTCGTCGATGAGCCGGACGACGCGCTCGTCGACGGCCTCGACGGGGCTCGCCACCGTGCGCAGACGGGGATCGGGATAGTGCAGAATGTCGAGCTTGGCCATGGCGTTGGGAATCCGTTGCGGGGCGCGCAGCAACGCTGCTAATGTTACGATATCCTCAAATGAACGATCATAACGGATCCGGGGCACTGGCGGCCAGCTCGAAAGCGGCGCCGACACAGGGATTGTCCATGCTTAAGAAGACTCTCGCGTGGGCGCTCGGCGCCCTTCTGCTGAGCACCGTGGTTTCGGCGCAGGACCCCCGCATCAGGGCCGATCATCCCACCACGTATACGGTGCAGCCGGGCGACACCCTCTGGGACATCTCCGGGCGTTTCCTTACCGAGCCGTGGTACTGGCCGGAGATCTGGCACGAGAACCCGGACATCGAGAACCCCCACCTGATCTACCCGGGCGACGTGGTGCGCCTGACCCTCGTCAACGGGGAGCCGCAGCTCAGCGTCGAGCGCGGCGGCGGCACCATCAAGCTCTCCCCCGAGGTCCGCGTCGAGCAGCTCGACGACGCCATCCCGGGCATCCCCATGGAGGCGATCCGGCCCTTCCTCAGCGGTGACCGCGTTGTCGAGGCCGGCACGCTGAGCGACGCCCCTTACGTCGTGGCCGGCGGCGACGAGCGCGTGATGAGCGCCACCGGCGACCCCATCTACGTCCGCGGACTCGACGGCAGCGACGCCAACAGCTGGGACGTGGTGCGCAAGGAGCAGACCTTCCGCGACCCCGCCAGCGGCGAGGTCCTCGGCGTCCTCGCCCAGTATGCGGGCAGCGCACGGGTGCGCGAGCACGGCGACCCGGCGACGCTGGTGCTCACCGACAGCACCCGCGAGATCCTCGCCGGCGATCGTCTGCTGGAGGCGAGCGACGAGCCCTTCGACAGCCAGCTCGTGCCGGCCGCCCCGTCCCAGGACGTCGACGGCGTGATCATGGCGGTCATGGACGGCGTCAACCAGATCGGCCAGTACGATGTGGTCGCACTCAATCTCGGCAGGCGTGAGGGCATGAAGACCGGCCACGTGCTCACCGTGCTCGAGAAACCGCGCAGCGTGGAAGACCCTTACAGCAAGGACGACGAGGTGGTCACCCTGCCGGCGGAGCGCGAGGGCGTGCTGATCGTCTTCCAGGTCTTCGAGCGCATGAGCCTCGGTCTCGTCATGGAGGCGAACCGCGCCATGGCCGTCGGCGACACGGTGCGCACCCCCGAACGATGAGCCCGCCGCGCGAGCCGCGGACGGCCTGGCTGCGGCTGCTGCGCACCCCCGGGGTCGGCACCGCCACGTTCACCGCCATACTCGAGGCGTTCGCGACGCCGGAGGCCTTCCTGGACGCGGACGCCGCCACGGTCCGGGCCGCCGGCCTGAACCCGGCCCTGCGTGACGGCACGCCCGGCGCCGACGACACCGGCGTGACCGCGGACCTGGACTGGCTGGCAGGCCCGGACCACCACCTGATCACCCGCAGCGACCCCCGCTACCCCGACGGCCTGCACGCCATCGCCGATCCGCCGCCGCTGCTGTTCGTCAACGGCGACCCCGCCGTGCTCGCCCGCCCCCAGCTCGCGGTGGTGGGCAGCCGCAAGCCGAGCCGCGGCGGCGAGGACAACGCCCACGAGTTCGCGCGCTACCTCGCCGGAAGCGGGCTGACCATCACCAGCGGTCTCGCCCTGGGCATCGACGGTGCCGCCCACGCCGGCGCCCTCGCCGGCGGCGGCACGACGGTAGCGGTCACGGCCACCGGCCCGGACCGGGTCTACCCCGCACGACACCGCGACCTCGCCCGGCGGATCGCCGGCGGCGGCGCCATCGTCACCGAGCTGCCCACGGGGACCGGCGTGCGCCGTGAGCAGTTTCCCCGCCGCAACCGCCTGATCAGCGGGCTCGCCATGGGCGTGCTGGTGGTCGAGGCCGGGGTGCACAGCGGCTCGCTGCTCACCGCCCAGCACGCCCTGGAGCAGGGCCGCGAGGTGTTCGCCATCCCGGGCTCCATCCACAACCCCATGGCCCGCGGCTGTCACGCGCTGATCCGCCAGGGCGCGAAGCTGGTGGAATCGGCCCGGGACGTGTTCGACGAGCTGCCCCCGATCGCCCTCCCCGGGGACGGCGACATCCCCGCCGATACCGGCGCCGGCGCGCCCCAGGCGGGGCTCGGCGAGGACTACGAGCAGGTGCTGGAGGCCCTCGGACACGACCCCGTGGCCTTCGACGTGCTGGCCGGGCGCACTGGATTGACGGCCGATACGCTTTCCTCCATGCTGCTGATACTCGAGCTCAAGGGGCATGTAACTGCCTGCTCCGGCGGGCGCTACGCTCGCTCCCACTGAGCACCCTTCCCCTGGTCTCTCTGGGCGCGCGGATGAAAGAGAACGTCTTCGACCTGCTCATGTACCTGTTCGAGAACTATTTCTATAACGAGGAAGAACCTCAGCCGGACAGGGACTCACTCGAATCCGAGCTCTTCGATATCGGCTTCAGCCGTACGGAGATCCGCAAGGCCTTCGAGTGGCTGGACGCACTGGCACACAGCCGCGAACTCCCCGCCGTCAGCACGAGCACCCAGCGTTGCGTGCGCGTGTTCACCGCCAGCGAGCAGGAGCGCCTCGACACGGAGATGCGCGGCTTCATGCTCTACCTGGAGCAGGTGGGCATCCTCACCGCGCACAGCCGCGAACTCGTCATCGACCGGTTGATGGCCCTCGGCGACGAGGACATCGACCTGGACACGGTAAAGTGGGTCGTGCTCATGGTGCTGTTCAGCCAGCCGGGACAGGAAGAGGCATTCGCGAGCATGGAAAACCTGGTCTTCGACGGACCCAACCAGCTCGTTCACTGATCGGCTTGAGGTTGACACGCCGAGCCGCCACGTTAGTTTCCCGGTAGATCGCGGGTCCGTCCCGACCAACTCCATCTCGGACGTCGCCGGGCGCTCCGGAGACCGAACATTCTTCTTATGGGCAAAAAACTGGTCATCGTCGAGTCGCCGGCGAAGGCGCGCACCATCAACAAGTACCTGGGCAAGGACTTCGAGGTCCTGGCCTCCTACGGCCATGTCCGCGACCTCGTCCCCAAGGAGGGGGCGGTGGATCCGAAGCACGACTTCGCGATGCGCTACCAGACCATCGAGCGCAACGCCAAGCACGTCGACGCCATCGCCAAGGCAAGCCGCAAGGCCGAGGCCATCTATCTCGCCACCGACCCCGACCGCGAGGGCGAGGCGATCTCCTGGCACCTCTACGAGCTGCTCCGGGAGAAAGGCGTCGTCGACGACAAGCCCGTGCAGCGGGTGGTGTTCTACGAGGTCACCAAGCCGGCCATACAGGAGGCCATCGAGCATCCGCGGGGCCTGTCGGAAGACCTGGTGAACGCACAGCAGGCACGCCGGGCGCTGGACTACCTGGTCGGCTTCAACCTCTCGCCGCTGCTCTGGCGCAAGATCACACCGGGCCTGTCCGCGGGCCGGGTGCAGAGTCCGGCGCTGCGCATGATCGTCGAGCGCGAGCAGGAAATCGAGGCATTCGAGCCCCAGGAGTACTGGAGCGTCGAGTCCGACCTCGACCACGAGGGCCAGGCGTTCACCGGCAAGCTCGCGCGCCTCGACGGCGAGAAGGTCGAGCAGTTCACCCTCACCAACGAAGGCCAGGCCACCGACGCCACGAAGCGCCTGGAGGCCGCGGCGGACGGCCGGCTGCACGTCAGCAGCGTCGAGAAGAAGCAGCGCCGGCGCAACCCGGCCGCGCCCTTCATCACCTCGACGCTGCAGCAGGAGGCCTCGCGCAAACTGCGCTTCTCCGCCCAGCGCACCATGCGCGTCGCCCAGCAGCTCTACGAGGGCGTGGACACCGGCAGCGGCGCCATCGGCCTGATCACCTACATGCGGACGGACTCGGTGAATCTCTCTCAGGAGGCCATCGGCAATCTCCGCGGCGTGATCGCCGAGCGCTACGGCGAGAAGATGCTGCCTAAGTCACCGAACCAGTACCGCACCCGGGCCAAGAACGCCCAGGAGGCGCACGAGGGCATCCGGCCCACCGATGCGCAACGGAGCCCGGAGGACCTCAAGGGCCACCTCTCCGAGGACCAGTACAAGCTCTACGACCTCATCTGGAAGCGGTCCGTGGCCTGCCAGATGATCCATGCGACCATCGACACCGTCTCCGTGGACCTCGCCGCCGGCGACGTGGGCGTGTTCCGCGCCACTGGCTCGACCATCCGCGATCCGGGCTTCATGACCGTCTACATGGAGGACACGGACGACCCCAAGGCGCCGGCCGACAACAAGGAGCGCATCCTCCCGCCCCTCGCCGAGGGCGACTGGGTCACGCTCAAGGCCATTCGCCCGGAGCAGCACTTCACCGAGCCGCCGCCGCGCTTCAGCGAGGCCTCGCTGGTGCGCGCACTCGAGGAGCGCGGCATCGGCCGGCCGTCGACCTACGCCTCGATCATCTCGACGCTCCAGCAGCGCGGCTACGTGGAGATGGACAACCGTCGCTTCCATCCCACGGACACCGGCCGGGTGGTGGCGAAGTTCCTCACCGAGCACTTCGACCGCTACGTGGACTACGACTTCACCGCACGGCTGGAGGATGACCTCGACGCCATCTCCCGCGGCGAGCGCGACTGGGTGCCGGTGCTCCACGAGTTCTGGACCCCCTTCCACGAACGCGTCGAGGACAAGGCCAACGTCTCCCGCGCAGAGGTCATGCAGGCCCGCGAGCTCGGCACCGACCCCAAGAGCGGCCGCCCGGTACAGGTACGGCTCGGGCGCTACGGACCGTTCGCGCAGATCGGGACCCGGGAAGACGAGGAGAAGCCCCGCTTCGCCAGCCTGCGCCAGGGCCAGAGCATCGACACCATCACCCTGGACGAGGCGCTGGCGCTTTTCCAGCTGCCCCGGGACCTCGGCGAGACCCCGGAGGGCGAGTCGCTGCAGGTGAATATCGGACGGTTCGGACCGTACGTGCGTTTCGGCGACAAGTTCGCCTCGCTGAAGAAGGACGACGACCCCTACACCGTCACCCGCGAGCGCGCCCTGGAGCTGGTCGCCGAGAAGAAGGAGAACGAGGCGCGGCGGACCATTCAGGAGTTCACGGACGACGGCATCCGCGTGCTGCGCGGACGGTTCGGGCCCTACGTCACCGACGGACGCAAGAACGCCAAGGTACCCAAGGAGCGCGAGCCGGAGGCCCTCACCCTGGAAGAATGCCGCGAACTCATCGCCAACGCCCCGGAAAAGAAGGGCGGCCGGCGCCGGGCCGCCGCCGGCAACAAGCGCAAGGGGCGCTGAGGCCGGCATGGACGTACGCTTCCGTCACCGCCACGCGGCGGCCGTGCTCGACGGGGGCGGCGTGATCGCCTATCCCACCGAGGCGGTCTACGGCCTCGGCTGCGACCCATGGCAGGCGCCCGCCGTGGCCCGGCTGCTCGAGCTCAAGGACCGCCCCGTCGAGAAGGGGCTGATCCTCATCGCCGCCGACACCGGCCAGCTCCGCGACTGGGTGACCCCCGAGGCCCTGGGGGATCCACAGGTGAACGCCACCTGGCCGGGACCGGTGACCTGGATCCTGCCCGCCACCGGCGAGGCAGCGCCCTGGATCACCGGGGGACGGCCGCGGATCGCGGTCCGCATCACCGACCACGCCGATGCGGCCGCGCTGTGCCGGGCCTTCGGCGGACCGCTGGTCTCCACCAGCGCCAACCCCGGGGGCGCCGGTCCGGCGCGGAACGCGCTGCGGGTGCGCACCTACTTCGACGGCGACGTCGACCTCGTACTCGGCGGCCCCACGGGCGGCCGGGCGCGGCCCACGACCATGCTCCGCTGGCCCGACGGCGGGGTCGTACGCCATGGCTGAACGGATCACGGCGGTCATCCTCGCGGGCGGGCGCGGACAGCGCATGGGCGGCGCCGACAAGGGCCTCATCGATCTCGACGGCCGCCCCATGATCGCCCACGTCGCCGCCCGCCTGACCGGCCAGGCGGACGCGCTGGTGATCGTCGCCAACCGCAACACCGGCGAGTACGCCCGCTACGCGGACACTGTCGTCAGCGACCGTCTGCCGGACTTCGCCGGGCCCCTCGCCGGCGTACAGGCCGGGCTGGCCGCGGCGGCCCCGGGACACGCCCTGTTCGTGCCCTGCGACGCCCCGGCGCTGCCCCTGGACCTGGTACGGCGGCTGCGCGAGCCGGGCGCCCCCGCAACGGTGGCCCACGACGGCCGGCGGATGCAGCCGACGTTCTCGCTGCTCGCCACCGGCATCGCCCCGGAGCTGGAGACGGCCATAGAGGAGGGCACCCGCGCCCTACACGCCTGGCTGGAACGGGCCGGGGCGGTCACGGTGGACTTCTCCGATCAGCGCGAGGCGTTCTCCAATATCAACACCGCGGCGGAGCTCGCACGCTTCCTCGGCGACCCGCCGCCACAGACCCGATAGCCACGCACGGAAGAGACCATGACCGAGCAGCCGCGCCCCGACGACGTCCGTCACTGGCTGGAGTCGCTGCAGGAGCGGATCTGCGACGCCCTGGCCGCGGCCGACGGCGCCGCCGGGTTTCACGAGGACAGCTGGCAGCGCCCCGACGGCGGCGGCGGACGCTCCCGGGTACTGGCCGGGGGCGCGGTCTTCGAGCAGGCCGGGGTGAACTTCTCCCACGTGCGCGGCGGCGAACTGCCCGCGAGCGCCTCGGCGCGGCGCCCGGAGCTCGCCGGGCGGAGCTTCCAGGCCATGGGCGTGTCCCTGGTGGTGCATCCGGAGAACCCCCACGTGCCCACCTCCCACGCCAACGTGCGCTTCTTCGTCGCCGAACACCCCGAGGCCGAGCCGGTGTGGTGGTTCGGCGGCGGCTTCGACCTGACCCCCTACTACCCGGTCCGCGAGGACGTGCTGCACTGGCACCGCACGGCCCGCGCGGCCTGCGAGCCCTTCGACACCGGGCTGTATCCGCGCCTGCGGCGCTGGTGCGACGACTACTTCCACCTGCCCCACCGCGGCGAGCAGCGCGGCGTCGGCGGGCTGTTCTTCGACGACTTCGACGAGGGCGGCTTCGAGCACGCCTTCGGCCTCACCCGCTCGGTGGGCGAGGCCTACCTAGAGGCCTACCTTCCCATCGTCGAGCGCCGCCGCCACACCCCCTGGGACGAGGCCCAGCGCCGCTTCCAGCTCTACCGGCGCGGGCGCTACGTGGAGTTCAACCTGCTCTTCGACCGCGGCACCCAGTTCGGCATCCAGTCCGGCGGGCGCACCGAATCCATCCTCATGTCCCTGCCGCCGCTGGCACGCTGGCAGTACGGCTATCATCCGACCCCGGGCACGCCGGAGGCGGCCCTCACCGACTACTGGCTCCAGCCCCGGGACTGGCTGACAGAGGGGTAGCGGCAAAGGGCGGACTTTTTCCGCTGCGGCGCAACATAACGCCTGTTAACCCGACGTCAACCTGTAACCCATTGTTTTTCATGAGCGCCCGCAGGATGGCTGGCGCTGACGTCACATGATTTGTGACATAAAAGAATTAATAAACTGACGACACCGCCCTCGCCGTTACGGTAGCTTTGGACGCGCATACGTCGTACGGCTCCGGAATCGATTTCCGCAGCGCAACATTGCGGCCGGTCCGCAGCCGCGACCCAGTGTCTATACTCGACGTCAGCAAAGGCCCCCGCAGACCGGGGGACGAAAGCCATCGCGGCGCGCGGCGATCCCGCGACGACCGCTGCCGCACAATGATAAACGTGCCACGGAACGCGGCCGCACGCGGCGATACCAGAGGTGAGACAATGGCTGCACTCAGGCAACACACGCCCATCCCCGGCGATGACGATCCCCAGGAGACCCAGGAGTGGATGGAGGCGCTCGAGGCGGTGCTCGAGTACGAGGGCACCGATCGCGCCCACTTCCTGCTCGAGGCCCTCGTGGACAAGACCCGCCGCCGGGGCGGTCAGCTCCCGTTCAAGGCGACCACCGCCTACCAGAACACGATTCCACCGCAGCACGAGGAGAAGTCCCCGGGCGACGCCGCCCTGGAGTGGCGCATCCGCTCGCTGCTGCGCTGGAACGCCATGGCGATGGTCGTGCAGGCCAACAAGGACCGCGAGGGCATCGGCGGCCACATCGCCAGCTACGCCTCCTCGGCCACGCTCTACGAGGTCGGCTTCAACCACTTCTGGCGCGCCCCCTCCAAGGACCACGGCGGTGACCTGATCTTCATCCAGGGCCACTCCGCGCCGGGCATCTATGCCCGTGCCTACCTCGAGGGGCGGCTCAGCGAGGACCGGCTGCACAAGTTCCGCTCCGATCTCTCGGAGGGCGGGCTGTCGTCCTATCCGCACCCGTGGCTGATGCCCGACTTCTGGCAGCTGCCCACCGTGTCCATGGGCCTCGGCCCGATCATGGGCGTCTACCAGGCACGTTTCCTCAAGTACCTCCACAACCGCGGCATCGCCAACACCGAGGACCGCAAGGTCTGGGTCTTCTGCGGTGACGGCGAGATGGACGAGCCGGAATCGCTCGGCGCCATCGGCGTGGCGGCCCGCGAGGGGCTCGACAACCTCATCTTCGTGGTCAATTGCAACCTCCAGCGCCTGGACGGCCCGGTGCGCGGCAACGGCAAGATCATCCAGGAGCTCGAGGGCGAGTTCCGCGGCGCGGGCTGGAACGTGCTCAAGGTGATCTGGGGCTCCTACTGGGACCCGCTGCTCGCCCGCGACACCAAGGGGCTGCTGCGCCGGCGCATGGAGGAATGCGTCGACGGCGAGTACCAGAACTTCAAGGCCAAGGGCGGCGCCTACACCCGTGAGCACTTCTTCGGGAAGTATCCCGAGCTCAAGGAGATGGTCGCCAACATGACCGACGAGGACGTCTGGCGGCTCAACCGCGGCGGCCACGACCCGCACAAGATCTACGCCGCCTACGCCGCCGCCACCAAGCACAAGGGCGAGCCGACCGTCATCCTCGCCAAGACGGTCAAGGGTTACGGCATGGGCGAGGCCGGCGAGGGCCAGAACATCACCCACCAGCAGAAGAAGATGGCCGAGGACGCCCTGAAGGCCTTCCGCGACCGCTTCCAGATCCCGGTGCCGGACGACAAGGTCGCCGAGGCGCCATTCTACAAGCCCGCGGACGACAGCCCGGAGATGCGCTACCTCCACGAGCGCCGCCAGGCCCTGGGCGGTTATCTGCCCGAGCGCCACGAGGACGCCCCGGCGCTGACCATCCCGGACCTGGACGCCTTCGAGGTGCTGCTCAAGGACAGCGGCGATCGCGAGATGTCCACCACCATGGCGTTCGTGCGGGCACTGGCGGTCATCGGCCGCAACAAGACCCTGGCACGGCACCTGGTGCCCATCGTCCCCGACGAGGCCCGGACCTTCGGCATGGAGGGGCTGTTCCGCCAGCTCGGCATCTACTCGCCCAAGGGCCAGCTCTACGAGCCCCAGGATGCCGACCAGCTGATGTACTACCGCGAGGACAAGAAGGGCCAGATCCTCCAGGAGGGGATCAACGAGGCCGGCGCCATGTCCTCGTGGATCGCCGCGGCCACCTCGTACGCCAACAACGGCATCGAGATGATCCCGTTCTTCGCCTACTACTCCATGTTCGGCTACCAGCGCACCGGCGACCTCTGGTGGGCGGCCGGCGACATGCAGGCGAAGGGCTTCCTCATGGGCGGCACCGCCGGACGGACCACGCTCAACGGTGAGGGCCTGCAGCACGAGGACGGCCACAGCCACCTGCTGACCTCGGTAATCCCGAACTGCATCTCCTACGACCCCACGTTCGCCTACGAGATGGCGGTGATCATCCAGGACGGGCTGCGGCGGATGTACCGGGACCAGGAGAAGGTCTTCTACTACATCACCATGCTCAACGAGAACTACCACCAGCCGGCGATGCCCGAGGGCGCCGAGGAAGGCATCCGGCGGGGCATGTATCTCTTCCAGCGTGGCGGGGACGCGGACAACCGGGTCCAGCTCATGGGCTCCGGGCCGATCCTGCGGGAGGTCATCGCCGCGGCGGACATGCTGCGCGACGACTGGGGCGTGGCCGCGGACGTCTGGAGCTGCCCGTCGTTCACGGAGCTGCGCCGCGACGGCATCGACTGCGAGCGCTGGAACATGCTCCACCCGGGCGAGACCCCGCGTCAGAGCTGGGTGGCACGGCAGCTCGAGGGGCATGACGGCCCGGCGGTCGCCGCCACCGACTACTTGCGCGCCTTCGCCGACCAGATCCGGCCCTACGTCGACCGGCGCTACACCGTACTCGGCACCGACGGCTTCGGCCGCTCGGACACCCGCGAGCGGCTGCGCCACTTCTTCGAGGTCGATCGCTACTACGTCACGGTGGCCGCGCTCAAGGCCCTCGCCGACGAGGGCCGGCTGAACGCCGATACCGTGCAGCAGGCCATCGCGCACTACGACATCGACCCGGACGCGCCCAACCCGGTCACGGTCTGACCCCGTGCCGATTCCCCCGGCGACCGCGGCCGCCGGGGCCGTCCGCGCGCCCGCAGCCGATCTGGAGGAACACCCGTGGCTGACACGAAGGAAATCAAGGTCCCCGACATCGGTGACTTCGACGAGGTCGACGTCATCGAGGTCCTGGTCAAACCCGGCGACACCGTCGAGGCGGAAGACTCGCTGATCACCCTGGAGTCCGACAAGGCCACCATGGAGGTGCCCTGCCCCGAGGCCGGCCGGGTCGCGGAGGTCCTGGTCTCCGCCGGCGACAAGGTCGCCGAGGGCACTGCCGTCATCACCCTGGAGGTGGCGGAGGCCGCCGGCGGCTCCGGCGACGACACCGGGACGACGGATACCACGGCGGCCCCGGAAGGGGGCACCGACTCCGCACCCGCCGCCTCCGGCAGTGAGGACGCCGGCGGCAGCAGCGCCGGTAGTGACGGCGGCACCGAGACCGTCACCGTGCCGGACATCGGTGACTTCGACGAGGTCGACGTCATCGAGGTCCTGGTCAAGCCCGGCGATACCGTCGAGGCCGAGGACTCGCTCATCACCCTGGAGTCCGACAAGGCCACCATGGAGGTCCCGGCGCCGCGGGGCGGGCGGATCGCCGAGGTCCTCGTCGCCGCCGGCGACAAGGTCTCCGAGGGCACCGCCATCGTCACCCTGGAGGGCGGCGCGCCGGCGAAGGCCGCGGACAGGGCGGAATCCAAACCCGCGGGTGACGAGCCGGAGACCGCCGCACAGGCGACCGGCTCGGAACCAGAGACCGGGGGGCCCGAGGAATCCGATGAGGGCGAAAGCGAAGTCCTCCCAGGCCCCAGCGCCGGACGCTCGCTGGAGGCCGATCACGAGCCCATCGAGCGGCCGATCGAGCCCGAGCGCCAGCGCCTCGCCCACGCGAGCCCGTCGGTGCGGCGCTTCGCCCGCGAGCTGGGCGTCGACCTCGGCACGGTGCAGGGCAGCGGACGCAAGGGCCGGATCACCCACGACGACGTCCGCGGCTTCGTCAAACGCGCGCTGCAGGGCGCCGGCACCGGGGCCGCCGCGCCGTCGGCCCAGGCCCCGGCCCAGGGTGGCATGGGCATCCCGCCCATCCCGGAGGTGGACTTCTCGAAGTTCGGCGAGGTCGAGGAGCGGCCGCTGTCGCGGATCAAGCAGAAGAGCGGCCCGCACCTGCACCGCAGCTGGCTCAACGTGCCCCACGTCACCCAGTTCGACGAGGCGGACATCACCGAGATGGAGGCCTTCCGCAAGGCCGAGAAGGCCGCCGCCGAGGAGCGCGGCGTCAAGCTCACGCCGCTGGCCTTCCTGGTGAAGGCCTCGGCGGCCGCGCTGCAGCGCTTCCCGGAGTTCAACAGCTCGCTCAAGCCCTCCGGCGACGCCCTCATCGTCAAGCACTACATCAACGTCGGCGTCGCCGTGGACACGCCCAACGGGCTGGTGGTACCGGTGGTCAAGGACGCCGACCGCAAGGGCATCTACGAGATCGCCGGCGACCTCGCCGAGCTCTCGACCAAGGCCCGGGACGGCAAGCTCGGCGCGGGCGACATGCAGGGTGGCACCTTCAGCATCTCCAGCCTCGGCGGGATCGGCGGCACGGCCTTCACGCCCATCGTCAACGCCCCCGAGGTGGCGATCCTCGGCGTGTCCAAGTCGAGCACCAAGCCGGTGTGGAACGGCAGCGAGTTCGCCCCGCGGCTGATGCTGCCGCTGTCGCTGTCCTACGATCACCGGGTGATCGACGGCGCCGCCGCCGCGCGGTTCACCAGTTACCTCGCGCAGCTGCTCGCCGACCTGCGGCGACTGGTGCTGTAACACCCGCCCGGCGACGGGCACGGGGAATTCCGCGGGCGCGCTTGCAGGCGCGCCCCCGCCAGGAGGAAAGACACGCCATGGCAGACGCAAAGGAAGTGAAGGTCCCGGACATCGGCGACTTCGACGCGGTCGACGTCATCGAGGTCCTGGTCAAGCCCGGCGATACCGTCGAGGCCGAGGACTCGCTCATCACCCTGGAGTCCGACAAGGCCACCATGGAGGTCCCGGCACCGTTCGCGGGCCGGATCAGCGAGCTCCGCATCGGCGTGGGCGACAAGGTCGCCGAGGGGGACGTCATCCTGCTCGCCGAGCCGTCGGGGGATGCCGGAGAGGCGGAAACCAGCGACGAGGGCGGTACCGACAGCGCCGGGGGCAGCGGTGAGACCGCGTCCGCCGGGGACGCCGGGCAGGCGGCCCCGCCCGCGCCGCAGCCCACCTCCGCGGGCGATGCCCCGGCGGACGCCGACTGCGACGTGGTCGTCGTCGGCGCCGGCCCCGGCGGCTACACCGCGGCCTTCCGCGCCGCGGACCTGGGCCTGAAGACGGTACTGATCGAGCGCTATCCCAGCCTCGGCGGCGTGTGCCTCAACGTCGGCTGCATCCCCTCCAAGGCCCTGCTCCACGCCGGCGCCCTACTCGAGGAGACCCGCCACTTCGCCGAACACGGCATCACCTTCGGCGAGCCCGAGATCGACACCGCGAAGCTCGGCGAGTGGAAGGACAGCGTCGTCGGCAAGCTCACCGGCGGCCTCAAGGGCATGGCCAAGCAGCGCAAGGTCGAGGTGGTCCACGGCGTCGCCGAGTTCGCCGGCAGCCACGAGCTGACCGTGCGCGGCGACGACGGCGAGCGCCGGATCCGCTTCCGCAACTGCATCATCGCCGCCGGCTCGCGGCCGGTGGCGCCGCCGGGCTTCGACCTGGACCACCCCCGGATCATGGACTCCACCGACGCCCTCAAGCTCGAGGACGTGCCGGAGCGGCTACTGGTGGTCGGCGGCGGCATCATCGGTCTGGAGATGGGCAGCGTCTATCACGCCCTGGGCTCGAAGGTGACCGTGGTCGAGATGCTCGACCGCATCATGGCCGGCGGCGATCCGGACATCGTCAAGGTCTACCGCAAGCGCATCGACAAGAGCTACGAGAACATCTTCCTGGAGAGCAAGGTCACCGCCATCGAACCGGACGACGACGGCGTGACCGTGCACTTCGAGGGCGAGAAGGCACCGGAGAGCGACCGCTTCGACCGGGTGCTGGTCTCCGTGGGGCGCCGCCCCAACAGCGACCGGCTCAACCTGGAGGCTGCAGGCGTCGGCCTCGACGAGCGCGGCTGCATCCCCGTCAACGAGCACCAGCAGACCAGCGTCGCCCACATCTACGCCATCGGCGACATCGTCGGCCAGCCCATGCTCGCCCACAAGGCCACCCACGAAGGCAAGGTCGCGGCGGAGTGCTGCGCCGGCGAGAAGAGTGCCTTCGACGCCCGGGTGATCCCGTCCGTGGCCTACACCAACCCGGAGGTGGCCTGGGTCGGCGTGACCGAGGAGCAGGCCAAGGCCGAGGGCCTGGAGATCGAGAAGGCGCAGTTCCCGTGGGCCGCCAACGGCCGCGCTCTGAGCCTGGACGCCAGCGACGGCGTCACCAAGCTGATCTTCGACGCGAAGAGCGAGCGCATCATCGGCGGCTCCATCGTCGGCCCCAACGCCGGCGACCTCATCTCCGAGGTCTGCCTCGCCATCGAGATGGGCGCGGACTGCCACGACATCGGGCTGACGGTGCACCCGCACCCGACGCTCTCGGAGACCGTGGCGATGGCCGCCGAGGCGGCCGCTGGCACGCTCACGGACCTGTACATGCCGAAGAAGAAGAAATGACCCCGGCGGGCCGGGCGTCACCCGTGCGCGAAGGCGTCCAGGCGGGCGATGAGCTCGTCGGTCTTCGCGCGCATCAGCGCCCGGTCCCCGCGCGTCTCCACGTTCAGCCGCACCACCGGCTCGGTGTTGGACATGCGCAGGTTGAACCGCCAGTCGGCGAACTCGATGCTCACCCCGTCGGTGTGGTCGACGGCGACGGCCTCCGCCCCGTACTCCGCCTCCACCGCCGCGATCGCCGCCGCCGGGTCGGCGATCTCACGGTTGATCTCGCCGCTCGCCGGAAAGCGCGCGATGCGCTCGTCGACCAGCTGCGAGAGCGGCTTGCCGGTGCGGCCAATGAGCTCGGCGACCAGCAGCCAGGGCAGCATGCCGCTGTCGCAGTAGGCGAAGTCACGGAAGTAGTGATGGGCGCTCATCTCGCCGCCGTAGATGGCATCCTCGGCGCGCATACGCTCCTTGATGAAGGCATGCCCGGTCTTGCACTGCACCGCCTCGCCGCCGAAGGTCCGGCACAGGTCGATGGTGTTCCAGGTCAGGCGCGGGTCGTGGATGATCCGCTCCCCCGGGCTGCGGCGCAGGAACAGCTCGGCGAGCAGGCCGACGATGTAGTAGCCCTCGATGAACCGGCCCTGCTCGTCGAAGAAGAAGCAGCGGTCGAAGTCGCCGTCCCAGGCCACCCCCAGGTCGGCGCCGCTGTCCGTCACCGCGGCGGCGGTGACCGCGCGGCTCGCCTCGACCAGCGGATTGGGCACCCCGTTGGGGAAGTGTCCATCCGGCTCGTGGTGGACGCGCACGAACCCGAACGGCAGGCGCGGCGCGAGGGCATCCACCACCGCCCCGGCGCCGCCGTTGCCGGCATTGACCACCACCGTCAGTGGCGCCAGCGTCGCCGTGTCGATGCTGCCGAGCAGGTGCTCGACGTAGTCCGGCCGGTGATCGAAGGCCTCCAGGGTGCCGCGTCGCGGGCGCACCGCGAGCTCGGGGCCGGCGGCGAGGCGCTCGATGTCGCCGAGGCCGCTGTCGCCGCTGATCGGCCGCGCGCCCTCGCGCACCAGCTTCATGCCGTTGTGGTCCCGCGGGTTGTGGCTCGCGGTGACCATGATCCCGCCGTCGAGGCCGTAGTGGAAGGTGGCGAAGTAGACCTCCTCCGTACCGACGACGCCGATATCGAGGACGTCCACGCCGCCGTCGCGAAGGCCGTCCGCGACCGCCGCGGCGATCTCCGGGCTGGACAGCCGGATGTCGCGCCCGAGCGCGACCCGGCCGGGGCTGAGCGCCTCGGCGTAGGCGCGCCCGATGCGCCGCGCGAGCCCGGCATCCAGGTCGTCCGGCACCCGGCCGCGGATATCGTAGGCCTTGAAGCATCCCAGCAGTTCGCTCATGACGTCCTCGCTCGGCTGAAGGGCGGAGTTGAGGCGGGCAGTTTACCCGGCGGCGGCGCCCCGGCTGCAACGCGGACCACGACAGGACCGGCATCGACCGGCCGGGAGGCGCGCCGGTGAGCCGTTTCGCGCGGATTGTCGCCACCGGCCGTCACCTCCCCGCCGAGCGTGTGAGCAACGCCGACCTGCTCGAGCGCCTGGGCGATGCGCACGCCGGGCGCCTCGCCCGCTTCGAGTCGGGATCGGGCATCCACGCGCGCTACCGCGCCGCCCCCGGCGAGGCCACCTCCGACCTCGCCGCCGCCGCCGCGCGGCAGGCGCTGGCACGTGCGGACCTGGCCCCGGCGGAGGTCGACATGATCCTCGTGGGCACGGACACCCCGGACTTCCCCACACCGGCGACCAGCACCGTGCTCCAGGCCAAGCTCGGCGCCCACCAGGCCGGCACCTTCGACATCGGCTGTGCGTGCGCCTCCTTCCCCACCGCGCTCGCCACCGCGCAGGGGCTGATCGCGACCAACACCGGCGTGGACACGGTACTGGTGGTGGGGGCCTATCTCATGAGCCGGCATACCGCCGACGACGACCCCATGGGATTCTTCTACGGCGACGGCGCCGGCGCGGCGGTGGTCACCGCCGGCGACCGGCCCGGCGTGCTCGGGGCGGCCTTCGAGGCGGACGGGCGCTACGCCGACTACTGGGGCATCGACGCCGGGGGCACCGTCGAGCCCGCCTCCGCGGCGGCCGTTGCCGCCGGGCGACACCGCGTCCGGGTCAAGCACCGCTACCCGCCGGAGGTCAACGAGACCGGCTGGCCGCGCCTCGTGCGGCGCCTGGTCGCCCGCTGCGGCCTGGCGGTGGCGGACATCGACCACGTGATCTTCACCCAGATCAACCGCTGCACCATCGAGCACGCGTGTGCGGCGCTGGGGCTGACACCCGAGCGCGCGGTGATGATCATGGGCGAGTGCGGCTACACCGGCTCCGCGTGCGTGCCCATGGCGCTCGACCATCTCCTTGGCAGCGGCCGCGCCGCCGCCGGGGACCGGGTCGTGCTGCTCGGCTCCGGCGTGGGCTACAACATGGCCGCCGTGGCCCTGGAGATCGGCAGCGACGCCCTGCGCGCCAATCCGGGGTGACGGCGGGACACGCAGGCGCGTCACGGCGCTACACTGGCAGCAGGCCGCCACCGGATAAAGGCGGTTCCCGTGGAAAGCAGGGGGTACGATGCGACAGGCGAGCGAAGAAAAAGCCCGGGAAGAAGTCATCGACACCATCGCCGGGCGCGTCGGCGAGCGCTGGAGCGGTGAGGACGCGCCGCTGGTGGAGACGTTCGTGCGCCAGTACTTCGAGGGGGCGGCACCGGAGGACGTGATCGACCGCCGCCCGGACGACCTCTACGGCGCCGCGCTGTGCCACTGGAACCTGGGCGAGGTCCGCGCCCCCGAGCAGGTCCATATCCGCGTCTACAATCCGGACGCGGAGCAGAACGGCTGGCAGTCGACCCACACGGTCTGCGAGGTCGTCGCCCCGGACATGCCGTTCCTGGTGGATTCGGTGTCCATGGCGCTGAACCGCCTGGGGCTGACCATCCACCTGATCATCCACCCGGTGCTCACGGTGCGCCGCGGCGAGGACCACCGGGTCGCCGAGATCCCCGACGTGCAGCAGGCCGAGGGCGCCGGCCCCGAGGCATGGATGCACTTCGAGGTGGACCGCCAGAGCGACCAGGACGACCTCGAACGCATCCGCGGCGACATCGCCTCCGTGATCGAGGACGTGCGCCTTGCCGTGGGTGACTGGCGCTCCATCCTGGGCCGCCTCGAGGAGGCGATGCGCGAGCTCGAAAGCCGCCCGCCGCCCATCGACGCGGACCGGCTGGAGGAGGTCTCGGCGTTCCTGCGCTGGATCCACGACGATCACTTCACCCTGCTTGGCTACCGGCGCTACGAGCTGTCCCGCAAGGGCCGCCGCGACGAGCTGCGCGCGGTCGCCGACTCCGGCCTGGGCATCCTGCGCGCGCACAGCGGCGACGAGCGCTCGGAGAGCTTCGCGGCCCTGCCCGCCTCGGTTAAGGCGCTGGCCCGCGACCCCGAACCGCTGGTGCTGACCAAGTCCAACAGCCGCGCCACCGTCCACCGCCCGGGCTACATGGACTACATCGGCATCAAGCGCTTCGACGCGAACGGCGAGGTGATCGGCGAGCACCGCTTCCTCGGGCTGTTCACCTCCGCGGCCTATCACCGCAGCCCGCGCACCATCCCGCTGCTGCGCCGCAAGATCGAGCAGATCCTCGAGCAGGCCAACCTCCGGCCCAACAGCCACGCGGGCAAGGCGCTGATCAACATCCTCGAGACCCATCCGCGGGACGAGCTCTTCCAGGCCTCCACCGACGAGCTCTACGAGACCGCCAAGGGCATCCTGCACCTGCAGGAGCGCCAGCGCGTGCGGCTGTTCGTGCGCTACGACACCTTCCGCCGCTTCGTCTCCTGCCTCGTCTACGCCCCCCGGGAGCGCTACAACACGGACGTGCGCGAGCGCATGCAGTCGATCCTGGTCGACACCTTCTCCGCCGAGAACGCCGAGTTCTCGGTCCAGCTCTCCGAATCCGTGCTCGCGCGCATCCATTTCATCGTGCGCCTGGCCAAACCCGGCAAGCCGAGCTACGACCACGACGACCTCGAGCGGCGCCTGGCGCACACCATGCACAGCTGGCGCGACGACCTCAGCGAGGCGATGCTGGAGTACTTCGGCGAGGCCCGCGGCAACCGCCTGCTGCAGCGCTACGGCGACGGATTCAGCGCCGCCTACCGCGAGGACACCGTGCCCCGCGCGGCGATCCACGACGTCGAGCGCCTGGAGCACATCAGCGGGCCGGACGACCTGGGGATCGTGCTCTACCGCCCGCTGGAGGCACCGCCGGAGATCCTGCGCCTGCGGCTGTTCCAGTACGAGCGCCCGATCGTGCTCTCCGACGCCCTGCCGGTGCTCGAGCACATGGGCGTGGAGGTCGTCGACGAGCGCCCCTACGAGGTACACCTGCAGCGCGGCGGCATCGCCTACATCCACGACTTCGGCCTGCGCTACGCGAGCGCCGGCCAGCGCGAGCCGGAGAACATCCGCACGCACTTCCAGGACGCCTTCTCCGCGGTCTGGCACCGCCGCGCCGAGGACGACGGCTTCAACCGCCTGGTCCTCGCCGCCGGGCTGACCTGGGAGCAGATCGTGATCCTGCGCGCCTATGCGCGCTACCTCCGCCAGGCCGGCCTGCCGTTCAGCCAGCAGTACCTGGAGGAGACCTTCGCCAACAACGCCACCATCACCCGGCGGCTTGCCCGGCTGTTCGCCGCCCGCCTCGATCCGGACAGCGCCGACGAATCCGCGGCAGCGGCCCTGGGCGAGGAGATCGAGGGCCTGCTCGAGGAGGTCACCAGCCTCGACGAGGACCGCATCCTGCGCCGCATGCTCGCCGCGGTGCAGGCCACTCTGCGCACCAATTTCTACCGCCGTGACAGCGAGGGCCGGCGGCGGGAGTTCGTCTCCCTCAAGCTCGACCCCCGGGCCATCCCCGGCGTGCCCAAGCCGGTGCCGGCCTACGAGATCTTCGTGTACTCGCCGCGGGTCGAGGGCGTGCACCTGCGCGGCGGCAAAGTCGCCCGTGGCGGCATCCGCTGGTCCGACCGCCGCGAGGACTACCGCACCGAGATCCTCGGGCTGATGAAGGCACAGATGGTCAAGAACGCCGTCATCGTGCCCATGGGCGCGAAGGGCGGGTTCGTCTGCAAGCAGCTGCCCGAGGACCGGCAGGCCGCCGCGGACGAGGTCCTCGCCGGCTACCGCATCTTCATTCGCGCCCTGCTCGACGTCACCGACAACATCGCCGCCGGCGAGGTCAGCCCGCCGCCGCAGGTGCTGCGCCACGACGACGACGACCCGTACCTGGTAGTCGCCGCGGACAAGGGCACGGCCACGTTCTCGGACTACGCCAACGAGCTCTCCGACGAATACGGCTTCTGGCTCGGCGACGCCTTCGCCTCCGGCGGCTCCAGCGGCTACGACCACAAGAAGATGGCGATCACCGCCCGCGGCGCCTGGGTCGCCGTGCAGCGCCACTTCCGCGAGCTCGGCCGCGACATCCAGAGCGAGCCGTTCACCGCCGTGGGCATCGGCGACATGTCCGGCGACGTATTCGGCAACGGCATGCTGCTCTCCGAACAGACACGGCTGATTGCCGCCTTCGATCACCGTCACATCTTCATCGACCCGGACCCGGACCCGGAGACGGGCTACGCCGAGCGCCAGCGGCTGTTCGGCCTGGCCCGCTCGAGCTGGGAGGACTACGACCGCAGCCGGATCTCCACCGGCGGCGGCGTATGGCCCCGCTCGGCCAAGTCCATCCAGCTCTCGGCGGCCGCCCGGCAGGCACTCGGCATCAGCGGCGGCGAGCGGCTCACCCCGCTGGAGGTGATCTCGGCGATCCTGCGCGCGCCGGTGGACCTGCTCTGGAACGGCGGCATCGGCACCTATATCAAGGCCTCCGGCGAGTCCCACCAGGACGTCGGCGACAAGGCCAACGATGCCCTGCGCGTCGATGCCGACGAGCTACGCTGCCAGGCCGTGGGCGAGGGCGGCAACCTCGGCCTCACCCAGCTCGCGCGGGTGGAGTTCGCGATGCATGGCGGGCGGGTCAACTCCGACGCCATCGACAACTCCGGCGGCGTGGACTGCTCGGACCACGAGGTCAACATCAAGATCCTGCTCAACCGCACCGTCGACGACGGCGACCTCACCACCAAGCAGCGCAACCGCCTGCTCGCGGACATGACCGACGAGGTCGCCCGCCTGGTGCTGGCCAACAACTACCGCCAGACCCAGGGCCTGTCGCTGCTCCAGCATCACGCCGCGGAGCTGATCGACGAGCACGGGCGGTTCATGCGCGAGCTCGAACGCGGCGGCCGGCTGGACCGCACGGTCGAGCACCTGCCCGACGACGAGGGGCTCGTGGAACGGGGCAAGGCCGGCGGCGGACTTACCCGCCCGGAGCTCGCGGTGCTGCTCGCCTACGCCAAGATCGAGGCCTACCCGGAGCTGCTCGGCTCCGAGCTGGTCGCCAGCGACTACCTCACCGCCGAGCTCATGCGCTATTTCCCGCAGCCCCTGCGCGAGCGCTTCCGCGAGCGGATCGAGGGCCACCCGCTGCGCGCCGAGATCACCGCGACGGTGGTGACCAACCACATCCTCAATCGCATGGGCGCGACCTTCCTCTTCCGCATCCGTGCGCGCACGGGCGTGGACGCGGCAGACGCCGCCCGCGCGTACTTCGCCGCGCGGGACATCTTCGGGCTGCGCGAGCTCTGGCACGAGGTGGACGCCCTGGACAACCGCGTCCCGGCGACCACCCAGCTCCGGCTGCTGGAGGCGCTGTGCGAGCTCCAGGAACGGGCCACGCTGTGGCTGCTGCGCAACCTGCCCTCGCCGCTGGACATCGAGGAGACCGTCGCCCGCATCTCGCCGGCGGTGCGCCACCTCGGCGAGACCCTGGACGAACTGCTGCCCGAGGAGGACCGCGGCCTGCTGGAGACCGAGGTCGGACACCACACCGAGGAGGGCGTACCCGAGGCACTGGCCCGCCGTGTCGCCCGGCTGGACGCACTCTACGCCGCGCTCGACCTGGTCAAGGTCGCCAGCGACACCGGTGCGCGCCTGCGCGAGGCCGCGGAAGTCTACTACACCGCCGGCACACGCCTGGAGCTGGGCTGGCTGCGTGAGGCGATCACCGAGCACCGCGTGGATGATCCCTGGCAGGAGCGCTACCGCGCGGGCATGGAGGAGGAATTCTTCGTCCAGCTCCGGCGCATGGCCGTGCGCGTGCTGCGCAGCGGCGACAGCGACACCCCGGCGGCCGAACGCCTGGAGCGCTGGATCGGGGACAACCAGGCCATGGTCGAACGCCTCGCCCAGACCATCACCGAGCTGCGCAAGGCCGCGCAGGTCGACCTGCCCATGCTCGGGGTCGCGCTCCAGGAGCTGCGCAACCTCGGCCAGGCCGGCGCCGCCCAGCAGCTCGTCACCGGCGAACCCGCATGAACGAGGGACCATGAACGACGACATCATCGAGCTCCACCGTGAGGTCAGCGGCGAGGGCGCGCCGCTGGTCCTGCTCCACGGCCTCTACGGCTCCGGGGCCAACTGGCGCCGCTATGCCCGGCGCTGGTCCCGGGACCACCGGGTGATCGTGCCCGACCTGCGCAACCACGGCCGTTCGCCGCACAGCGGGCGCATGGACTACCCGGCCATGGCCGCGGACGTGGCCCGCATGCTCGAGGCCGAAACGGAGGGCCCGGCGGTGGTGCTCGGTCACAGCATGGGGGGCAAGGTCGCGATGGCGCTGGCCCTGACCCGCCCGGCGCTCGTCCGCGGGCTGATCGTCGCCGACATCGCGCCGGTGGCCTACGCCGACAACGACCACGACGCCATCATCGCCGCCATGCAGGCGGTGGAGCTGGCGGACGTGGGCAGCCGCAGCGACGCCGACCGCCAGCTCGCGGCGCGTATCGACAGCCAGGCCATCCGGCAGTTCCTGCTCACCAACCTGGAACGCGCCGACGGCGGCTGGGACTGGCGGCTGCCGCTGGCGATCCTGCGCCGGGCACTGCCCGACATCCTCGGCTGGCCGGCGCTCGACGGCCGCTGGGACGGCCCGGCACTGTTCGTCCACGGCGGACGCTCGCCGTACGTGGATGACGACGGTCGCCGGGCCATCGCCGGATACTTCCCGAACCACGAAGTGGAAACGCTACCCGAAGCAGGCCATTGGCTTCATGTCGAGGCGCCGGAGGCGTTTACCGGGGCCGTGGAGGGCTACCTGGCCGATCGACTTTGAAAAAATGGAAAATATTTCTATAAATTGGAGGAGGTGGTTGTCGAACGGCCCCCGGCCGTATAATCGCCCGCCTCGCCCATCGCTCGACGTCACTGGGGAATCAAGGTAACCACACAATGTCCGAAGACTTTCGCAAGAGCGCGCTCGAATACCACCGCAACCCCGTCCCGGGCAAGATCGCGGTCACGCCGACCAAGCCGCTGGCGAACCAGCGCGACCTCGCCCTCGCCTACTCGCCGGGGGTGGCCGCCGCCTGCGAGGAGATCGTGGAGAACCCCGATGCGGCCGCCGAGTACACCGCACGCGGCAACCTCGTGGGCGTGGTGACCAACGGCACCGCGGTGCTCGGGCTGGGCGCCATCGGGCCGCTGGCTGCCAAGCCGGTGATGGAGGGCAAGGGCGTGCTGTTCAAGAAGTTCGCCGGCATCGATGTCTTCGACATCGAGGTCGACGAGCGCGACCCGGACCGCCTGGTCGAGATCATCGCCTCGCTGGAGCCCACCTTCGGCGGCATCAACCTGGAGGACATCAAGGCGCCCGAGTGCTTCCAGGTCGAGGAGCAGCTGCGCGAGCGCATGAACATCCCGGTCTTCCACGACGACCAGCACGGCACCGCGATCACCGCCGCGGCGGCGATCTACAACGGCCTGCGGGTGGTCGAGAAGCGCTTCGAGGACGTCAAGCTGGTCGCCTCCGGCGCCGGCGCCTCCGCCATCGCCTGCCTCGATCTTCTGGTCTCGATGGGTCTCAAGCCCGAGAACATCATCGTCAACGACTCCAAGGGCACCGTCTACAAGGGCCGCAAGGAGTACATGGACCCCCGCAAGGAGGTCTATGCCGCGGAGACCGACGCCCGCACCCTGGGCGAGGCGATCGAGGGCGCGGACATCTTCCTCGGCCTGTCGGCACCGGGCGTGCTCAAGCCGGAGATGGTCGAGCGCATGGCCGAGCGGCCGCTGATCCTGGCGCTCGCCAACCCGACCCCGGAGATCCTGCCCGAGGAGGCGCAGGAGGTCCGCCCGGACGCGGTGCTCGCCACCGGCCGCTCGGACTACCCCAACCAGGTCAACAACGTCCTGTGCTTCCCCTTCATCTTCCGCGGCGCACTGGACGTGGGCGCCACCGGCATCAACGAAGAGATGAAGAAGGCCGCGGTGAAGGCCATCGCCGACCTCGCGCTGGTGGAATCCTCGGACGTCGTGGTCGCCGCCTACGGCGGCAAGCCGCTGAAGTTCGGCGCCGACTACCTCATCCCCAAGCCCTTCGACCCCCGGCTGATCACCAAGGTCGCCCCGGCGGTGGCCCAGGCGGCGATGGACTCCGGCGTGGCCACGCTGCCCATCGAGGACTTCGCCAGCTACCGCCTGCGGCTCAGCCAGTTCGTCTTCCAGTCCGGGCTGGTGATGAAGCCGATCTTCGAGCGCGCCCGCCAGGACCCCAAGCGCGTGGTCTACGGCGACGGCGAGGAGGAGCGCGTGCTGCGCGCCGTGCAGGCGGTGGTGGACGACGGCCTCGCCCGGCCCATCCTCGTCGGCCGCCGCCGGGTGGTGAAGATGCGGCTCAAGCGCCTCGGCCTGCGACTCGGCATCGACGAGGACTTCGAGCTGGTGGACCCCGAGGACGATCCGCGCTACCGCGAGTACTGGACACTGTACCACTCGCTGATGGAGCGCCGCGGCATCACCCCGGACCGCGCCCGCCAGATCGTGCGCACGCGCAACACCGTGATCGCCGCCCTGATGGTCAAGCGCGGTGAGGCGGACGCCATGCTCGGCGGCATGGTGGGGCGCTACGAACGCCAGATCGACTACGTCGAGCAGGTCCTCGGCCGCCGGCCCGGCGTGCGCAACCTCGCGGCCATGAACGCGATCATGAGCCCCAAGGGCACGCTGTTCCTGTGCGACACCTACGTCAACAACGACCCCACGCCGCACCAGATCGCGGAGATGACCATCCTCGCCGCCGACGAGATCCGCCGCTTCGGCATTACCCCGAAGGTGGCGCTGCTCTCGCACTCCAGCTTCGGCACCTCCACGCGGCCGAACGCGGAGAAGATGCGCGACGCACTTGAGCTCATCGAGGACCGTGACCCGACCCTCGAGGTCGAGGGCGAGATGCACGGCGACGCGGCCATCAACGAGCAGATCCGCAACCGCATTTTCCCGAACTCGCGGCTTCGCGGGCAGGCCAACCTGCTGATCATGCCCAGCCTCGACGCGGCCAACATCGCCTTCAACCTGCTCAAGACCGTCTCCGACACGGTCTCGGTCGGCCCCATCCTGTTGGGTTCGAACCAGCCCGCCCATATCCTGACCCCGTCGGTCACGGTCCGGGGCGTGGTAAACATGAGTGCGCTGGCGAGCGTCGAGGCGGCCATGGCCGAGGCAGCGGCCGCGGAGTGAGTGCCACGGCGGGGGCGCGGCCCCCGCCGGCCGAGGTGGGCGTATCGCGGGACGCGACGGGTGACAGGCATGACGAGCGAGACACCGATCGGCATTCTGCTGACCAATCTGGGAACCCCCGACACCCCGGACACCAAGGGGCTGCGGCGTTACCTCGCCGAGTTCCTCTGGGATCCGCGGGTGGTCGAGGCGCCGCGGCTGCCGTGGTGGCTGGTGCTCCACGGCGTCATCCTGCGCACCCGCCCGCGCAAGTCCGCACAGGCCTACCAGCGGATCTGGGAGGAAGACGGCTCGCCGCTGCTGACCACCACCCGCCGCCAGGCCGAGGCGGTGCGCCGTTTCATCGCCGAGCGCACGGGCCGCCCCATCCCGGTGGCGGTGGGCATGCGCTACGGCCGCCCCTCGATCGAGGACGGCATTGCCGAGCTCGAGCGCGCCGGCGCCGAGCGCATCGCGGTGCTGCCGCTCTATCCCCAGTACTCCGCCTCCACCACCGCGTCCACCTACGATGCCGTGGCCAAGGCGATGACTCGCCGCCGCAGAGTGCCCGGCCTGCGTCTGGTCCGTGACTACCACGACCACCCGGGCTACCTGGACGCGCTGGCCGCCTCGATCAGCGAGTACTGGCAGCACTACGATCGCGGCGACATCCTGTTGTTCTCCTTCCACGGCATCCCCAGGGAGTACGCCGACAGGGGGGATCCCTATCCGGAACAGTGCGCGCGCACCGCCGCGGCGGTGGCCGGGCGCCTGGGACTGGGGCCGGAGGAATGGCTGACCACGTTCCAGTCCCGCTTCGGCCCCAAGGAGTGGCTGCAGCCCTACACCGACGTCACCCTCCAGCGCCTGGCCGGCGAGGGCACCCGGCGCGTGGACATGATCTGCCCCGGCTTCGCCGCGGACTGCCTGGAGACGCTGGAGGAGAACGACATCGGTAACCGCGAGCTGTTCATCGAGTCAGGGGGCGAGTCGTTCCACTACATCCCCTGCCTGAACGTACGCGACGACCACATCCGCGCGCTCGGCGACATCGTCCTGCGCGAGCTCCAGGGCTGGCTCGCCGCCCCGGAACCGGCGGCCAACGACGACATCTTCTCGGCGGGCGGGCACTGACGCGCCGTCGTTTCCCGGCGGCCCCGCGGCCCGCCACCACGCCACAACGGGAGGAACCGCGATGACCCACGCGATCCGCGTTCACGAGCACGGCGGCCCGGACGTCATGCGCTGGGAGACGGTCGACGTGCCGCCTCCCGGACCGGGCGAGGCGCGGGTGCGCCACACCGCCATCGGCGTCAACTACATCGACGTCTACTTCCGCACCGGTCTGTACACGCCCCCCGGCCTGCCGTTCACCCCGGGCATGGAGGCCGCCGGCGTCGTCGAGGCCGTGGGCGATGGTGTCACCGACGTCGCCGTCGGCGACCGCGTCGCCTACGCCGCCGGCCCACCGGGGGCCTATGCCGAGGCCCGGGTGATCGCCGCCGACCGGCTCGTAGCGCTGCCGGAATCCATCAGCGACGAGCAGGCGGCGGGAATGATGCTCAAGGGCCTCACGGCGCAGTACCTGCTGCGCCGCACCTACCGGGTGCAACCGGGGGACACCGTGCTGGTGCACGCCGCCGCCGGCGGCGTCGGCCTGATCGCGTGCCAGTGGGCCCACCACCTCGGCGCCACCGTGATCGGCACTGTCGGCAGTGCCGACAAGGCGGCCCTGGCACAGGCACACGGCTGCCATTACCCGGTGAACTACCGCGAGGAGGACTTCGTCGAGCGGGTACGCGAGATCACCGGGGGCGCCGGCGTCGCCGCGGTCTACGACTCCGTGGGCCAGGACACCTTCATGGGGTCTCTGGACTGCCTCCGGCCCATGGGCACGATGGCGAGCTTCGGCCAGTCCTCGGGCTCCGTGCCGCCGCTGGACCCCGGCATCCTCGCGCAGAAGGGCTCACTGTTCCTCACGCGGCCGACGCTGTTCACCTACATGGCCCGGCGCGAGGACCTCCTCGCGAGCACGGCCGAGCTCTTCGACGTGGTCGCCCGGGGCGCTGTGCGCATCGAGGTCAACCAGCGCTTCGCGCTGGGCGACGCCGCTGGTGCGCACCGCGACCTCGAGGCCCGGCGCACCACCGGCTCCACCATCCTGCTGCCCTGAGCGCGCCCGCCCCGCCTACGCCGACTCCGTGCCGGCGTCGGCGGGGCCCATCCGCTGGACCACCTCGAAGCCCTCGAACCGCGGCCCCTCCAGGTACACGTGGGCATTCCTGCCCGCATTGCGGTGGGCGGCGCGGAAGGCCTCCGAATGCGTCCACGCCTCAAACGCCTCGCGGGAGGTCCACAGGGCGTGGGAGGCGTAGAGGGTGTGGTCCTCCGCCTCCGGGCCGCGCAGCAGGTGGAACTCGATGAACCCCGGCACCTCCTGGAGGTGGGAGTCGCGCTCGCGCCAGATGCGCTCGAACTCCTCCTCATGACCGTGGCGCACCTTGAACCGGTTCATTGCGATGAACATGACGACCTCCATGGTCAGCAACGGGTGTTGTTGGGGACACAGCGTAACCGCTCACGCCGGCCGCACGAACGGCCGGCCGCTGGCGGCGTCGAGGTGCACGCGCACCCGCACGCCGAAGACCTCGCGCATCAGCGCCCTGTCCAGCACCGCCGACGGCGCGCCGGCGGCAATCACGGTGCCACCGGCGAGCACCACCAGCCGGTCCGCACAGGCGGCGGCCAGGTTCGGGTCGTGGAGCACTGCGAGGACACCGCCGCCCCGGCGCGCGAGCCGCCGCGCCAGGGCCACGATGCGCTGCTGATGACCGATGTCCAGGTTGTTGGTGGGCTCGTCCAGCAGCAGGTAGCGCCCGCCGGGCTCGCCGCGGCCGGGCGCCGGCACGATCTGGGCGAGCACGCGGGCGAGCTGCACGCGCTGGCGCTCGCCGCCCGAGAGTCCCGGATAGGCGCGCCCGGCGAGGTGCGCCACGCCGGCCCGGCGCAGCGCCGCGTCAACGATGCGGACGTCGTCCGCCCGCCTGCCCATTCCCGCGTGGGGGCTGCGCCCGAGCGATACCACCTCGCGCACGGTCAGCGCAAAGCCGAGCGCCGGCGCCTGCGGGAGCACCGCCCGCCGGCGGGCCAGCGCCGTACGATGCCAGTCCTCCAGCGGCACGTCGTCCAGCGACACGGCCCCCCGGTCCGGCCGCAATGCCCCGGAGAGCACGCGCAGGAGGGTCGACTTGCCCGCCCCGTTCGGGCCGATCAACGCCACCGTCTCCCCCGGGGCGACGGCGATGTCCACCCCGGCGAGCAGCACCCGGCCGCCCCGGGCAACGCCGATCCCGCGCCCGCTCAGCACCAGCCGTCCTCACCGCCACGGCGGCGCATCAGCAGCCACAGGAAGAACGGCCCGCCGATGCAGCTGGTCACCACCCCGATGGGCAGCTCCGCGGGCAGCACCATGGTGCGGGCGAGCAGGTCGGCGGCGAGCACCAGGGCCGAGCCGAGAACGGCGGAGAGCGGCAGCACCAGGCGATGACGCACGCCCACGCTCAGGCGCACGAGATGCGGCACGACCAGGCCGACGAAGCCGATCACCCCAGTCAGCGCCACCGCGGCCCCCACCGCCAGGGCACACAGGGCGATGATCCGGCGCTTGCAACGCTCGACCTCGAAGCCCAGGTGCAACGCCTCGGTCTCGCCCAGCAGCAGGGCGTCGAGCTCCCCGGCGAAGCGCATCAGCGCCAGCGCCGGCACCACGATGAACGCCAGTACCGGTGCCAACCGCGCCCAGGTGACCCCGCCAAGGCTGCCGAGCATCCAGAAGTTGAGGTCCCGCAGGGCCTGGTCGTCGCTGACGAACACCAACAGCCCGATCGCGGCGCCGGCGATGGCGTTCACCGCCACGCCGGCGAGGAGCAGGGTGGGGATGTCCGTGCGCCCCTCGGTGCTGGCGATGCGGTAGACCGCGAAGGTCACCGCCAGTCCACCGGCAAAGGCGGCCGCCGGCACCGCGAGCACCGGCGTCAGGAAGGGGAGTACCGCGGTGAGCGCAGCGGAGAAGACGATGGCGGTGGCCGCCGCCAGCCCGGCGCCGGTGGATACACCGATCAGCCCCGGGTCCGCCAGCGGATTGCGGAACAGCCCCTGCAGGGCCGCCCCGGCCAGCGCCAGCGCCGCGCCCACGGCCGTGCCCAGCACCACCCGGGGCAGACGGATCACGGTCACCACGGTCTCGTGCGCCGGCACCGCCGGCGCCACCGGCAGGCCGGCGCTCCGGGCGAGGATGGTCACGACCTCGTCCGCCGGAACGGCCACCGCACCCACGGACAGGCCGGCCAGGATGGTCGCGCCCCACAACGCGGCAAACACGGCAGCGATCGCGATGACCCGGCGCCGCTCCCGGGCATCCCCACCGGTGTCCGCGGCCGTGACCACCGCCGCCACCGTCAGCGGTCTCCGCCGGAGGACGCCGGATGCAGCCGCTCCGCCAGCCGTCCCGCGGCGGCCGGCGTGCGCGGCCCGAAGCCCAGTAGCAACAGCGCGTCCATGGACACGACGCGCCCCTGCCGGGCCGCCGGTGTCGCGCCCAGCACCGGATGCGCGCGCACCCCCTCGCGCCCCTCCAGCGCGTCCAGCGCACGGCGCGTGAGCAGCAGCCAGTCCGGGGAGGCGGCGATCACCGCCTCCGCGGACAGCGGCCGGAAACCGCTGTAGGCGGTAACGGCGCCCCTGCCGCCGGCCAGTCGGACGATGCCCTCGGCGGACGTCCCCCTCCCGGCGGCCATCAGGTTACCCGGGCCGGCGGCGATCAGGGTGAGCACCGTCGGGCGCGTCCTCGTATCGGCGACACGGCGGCGCAGGGCCGCGAAGTCCGCGGACAGCCGCGCAACCAGCCGCCGCCCGCGGCCTTCGACACCGAGGGCACCGGCTACAACACGCACCTTCTCCAGCACCCCGCCGGGACTCGACCGGTCGGGCACCCGGGTGACGGCGATGCCCGCCTCCCGCAGCTGTTCGAAGACCACCGGCGGCCCGGCATCGGCCATCGCGATCACCCGGTCCGGCGCCAGGGCGATGATGGGCTCGGCGGAGAGCCGCCGCATGTAGCCGACGTCCGGCAGCGTCGTCGCCTCGGGCGGATAGGTGCTGGTGCTGTCCACCGCGACCAGCGCGTCCATGCGATCGAGGGCGTGGACGATCTCGGTGACCGCCCCGCCGATGGCGACCACGCGTTCGGGCCGATCGGCGGCGCGCACGCCGCTGGCCGCGAGCACGGCAAGCACGGCGAGGACGCCCGCGGCCACCAGCACGGTGCGTCCGGGACGCCCGGGGCGTGGGTGCTGCGGTCGCTTCACCATGACAGCCGGTACCCCAGCGCGATCCTGACGTTGCGCCCGGGCTCGGCGGCACCGGTGTAGGTTCGCGAGTAGGCCTCGTCGAAGGCGTTATCGACGCCCAGACGGACCGTCAGCCCGCGCAGGGCCGGCCGTCGCGGCCGCCAGGTAGCGGAGAGGTCCACCACGGTGTAGCTGGCCCGCTCCTCGGACGGGTCGTCCACCTCGTCGAATTCCGCGGCATGGAGCAGCCGGGCACCGACGGTGGTATCCGTCGCCGGCAGCTCGTAGCGCGCGGACAGGCTCACCTGCGGCGGCGTGAGCACGCCGAGCTTCTCGCCGGTGCGCTCGTCCTCGCCGTCGATGCGCGAGAAGCCGAGGCTCGTACGCAGCCGGCCGACACGGTAGTGGGCCTCGATCTCGTCGCCCCACAACCGCGCCTCGGCGACGTTCACCGAGCGGGTGGTGCCGTCGCAGGCGCCGGGGACCGCGGGGTTGCAGTCCGCGAACGGCGATGGCTGGCGGACCTGGGTGTCGATGAAGTCGTCGCCGTGGATCTCGTAGTGGGAGAGCTTGATCCCGAAGCGGTCGCCGTCGACGAGGACGTCCGGGAACCGCAGTCCGCCACCGAACTCCCAGGTCTGCGTGCGCTGGGGCTCGAGGTCCGGGTTGCTCTCGAAGCGGTTGGTGATCGTGCCGAAGGGCGCCCCGAGGGGGATCTGGAAATGGGTACCGCTGGGATAGGCCTCACCGAGGGTGGGCGCGCGGAAGGCCTCGGCACGGTTGACGAACAGCATGGTCCCGCGGGTGGGCTTCCAGGTCAGGCCCAGCCGCGGCGAGACCGCGTCGTCGCTGAGGTCCTCGTCCACGTCGTCGGCGCTCGCCTTGAAGCGGTCGTAGCGCACGCCCGGTATCAGCAGCAGCTCGCCGGGCATGCCGCCGGGCGCACTCCAGCGCAACTCCGCCTGGGCAAACACCGCGGCAAAGTCGTACTCGGCGTCCGGCACGCCGGCGCGTTCGCCGCTGGCATCGCCCCCATCCTGGACGTCGCGGTAGCCCTCCACGCCGTAGGTGACGGTCGTCTCCGCCCCGGCGAACGCGGTCTGCGAGCTGTTGTCCAGGCGCAGACCGGTGGTATCCAGGTGGCGGCGCAGGCGCTCGCCCTCGGGACCGAGGCCGTCGTCGTCCAGGCGGCGCTCGTCCACCCGGGTGTCGTTGCGGTAGAGGCTGACGGCGAGATCGACCCAGGGATCGGACGGGTCGTCGTGGGCGTAGCGCAGCCGCGCGGTATCCGCGCGGATATCCTTGGCGACCGAGTTCTCGTCGCCGGCACCCTGGCCGTTGTTAGGCTCGCGGGCGTCGTTGTCGAAGCGCTGGAACGAGAGCTCGACCTCGCTGTCCTCGTCGGGCTGCCAGCGCCCCTTGGCGAGGCCGGAGACGATGTCGTCGTCGCTGTTGGTCAGCTCGTTGCCGTCACCCAGCTCGATGGTGCCGGAATCACGGCGGGTGATGCTGGCGAGCACGCCGAGATCGTCCCGCGGCCGGCCATAGGCGGTAACCCCGGCGTGGCGCTCGTGATTCACGCCCTGGTAGCCGCCGCGCAGCCATATCCCGGCATGCTCGTCCGGGGCGAGCAGGTCCTCGGCGCGCAGGGTCCGCAGGGCGATGACACCCCCGGTCGCGCCGCTGCCGTACAGCGAGGAGGCCGGGCCGCGAACGACCTCGACCTCGCGCAGCAGCGAGGGGTCGACGAAGAACCGGCCGTCGTGGCCGGAGAGGAAATTCTGGCGGGCGCCATCCAGGGTCACCACCACGTCCGCCCCGGCGAGCCCACGGATGCTGGGCACCTCGCCGGTACGCCGGGGCCCGCCGGTGAACTCGACCCCCGGCAGATCGCCGAGGATGTCGTCCGGCGTCGACGGCTGGCGCTCACGGATCGTCCCGGAATCCACCACGCTCACCATCCCCGGATAGTCAAAGGCCTCGATGGGCGTACGCATCGCGGTCACCGAGATGTAATCCAGCTCCAGCGGGGGCGCCACATCGTCACTATCCGCCGCCGCTGCGGCCGCCGTGAGCGCGAGCATGACCGCCGCACCGGTTCCCGTTTTCGTCCAGCCGTGCATAACCTGTCTCCCGATCAGGTTCCGCGGTCCTGGCTGGCGGCCACGGGGACGCGGCACTGGCTGGCTCGGACTCGAGTGGGTTGTCCTCCCCCGCGGGGTGCGGGGTCATTTCGTCAGGATCAGCTTGTCGCTGTTGGTGCGCCGCAGGCGGTATTCCTGCCGCCCGTGCACGATGATGGCCTCGCCGGCGCTGCCGAGCAGGCAGCGTGCGTCGATCCGGCGCGGGCCGCCGCCCCGGTCGCCGCGCGGTGGCGTCCGCGGCAGGGCCTCGTCGTCGCCCGTACCCGACATCCTCCTCCCTCCCCGTGAAGGCCTCGATCGAATGGCACAAGGCTATAGCGCGATCGGCAAAAACGCAAACGAGAATTGTTAGCGTATACCGGTGTTATTATTGCACTCGCTTCTCATTCGCGATTAAAGTCAGGGCACTCGCACCAACGGAGATGAGCGATGTCCAGCGATACGGTGGGACGGACAGCGGACCTGGAACCGCTCGAGCAATACCTGCTGCGCGCGTTCCGCAGCGCGGCCTGCGCCCTGCAGTACGAGCCGGACGCGCTGGCCCGGGCGGTGGACGCGGAACTCGGCAACGCGCCGGCCCCGGCCGACGGCGACATCATGCGCCGGCACTTCCGTGCACTGATGGCGACCATCGCCCGTTACGGCCGGCGCACGATCCGCTTCCACGCGACGCCCTGCCCGTGTCTGGGCGCGGACGAGGCGGCGTTCCTGCGCCTGCACGGACGGATGTCCTCCGGCAGTGAGGCGAACGCCATCGCCCACCACCTCGTCGAGGCCGAGGCGGTACCGACGCTGCTGCAGCACGCCTCGGTGATTGCCCTGTACTGCGCCCAGGCGAGGCCGGAGCGGGGGCGGACGACCGCGAAACACCGGTGCCGCAGCCGGCGGCAGCGCACCCGCACCGCCGCCGGAGAACGCCTGCACTAGGCGGACGAGGACGCCCCCGCCTCTTCTGCGACGTCGGAACCGTCCGCGGCCTGACGCGGCGGCAGTGCCGGCACGGTAACCGCGGGCCGGCCGAGGCCCGCATCCATGGCCCGGTGCCAGGCACGCCGGGCAAGCTCCGGCTCGCCGAGCTGCTGGTAGAGGTCACCGAGAAGGCGGTGCGTGAGCGCGTCGTCGTCACGGGCGGCGGCCGCCTCCAGACAGCTCCGCGCCCGGCCCCACAGACCGCCGCGCAATGCCTGCAGCCCGGCGGTACGCAGCAGGACGGGATCGTCCGGGCGATGGTTCAGCCAGCGCTCCGCCTGGGCGAAGCCCTGGTCGCCGGGCACCTCCTCGAGCTCCCCCCAGGCCGTGACCAGGCGGTCGTCCCAGTCGTGACGCAGCCAGCCCTTGAGCAGCTCGGCAGCGGCGGCCGACTCCCCGGAGCGGATCAGGCAACGCGCGTAGTGGGCACGCAGCGCCGGGTCACGACGCTCGGCCCGGGTGAGGCCCTGCCAGATGGACGCCAGGCTCTGTTCCGCCCCCGGAGCCACCGCGTCATCCAGCCGTTCCGTGGCCAGGCGCGTCTCCAGCGCGTCCAGCTCGTCGGCGGGCAGGGCCTGGTGGCGACGCAGCTGGGGCAACAGCTCGCGGGCGCGCTCCCAGTCCTCCAGCTCGGTGGCGCAGCGGTAGAGCAGTGCCAGGACCTGGCGGTTGCCCGGCGCGCGCTCGTGGAGCCAGGACAGCGTCGCGAGGGCCTGTTCGCGCTGGCGGGCGTCTAGCTGGAGCCGGGCCTGAACCAGGCCGACCGCGACCTCGGCGCCGGACTCGCTCTCGTCGGCCAGGCTGAGGAAGCGGTCGCGGGACTCGTTGTCACCGCGGCGATGGGCGGAGATGGCCGCGAGCAGGTAGTGGAACAACCCCAGCCCGTCCGCCTCGGCCTGGCGGGTGAGCATGCGCTCGGCCTGCTCGTAGTGGCCCTCGGCGAGCTGGATGAGGCCGTTGACCAGACGCTCGCGGCTGCGGTTGCGCCGCCGCCCCTGCACCCACCGGCGCATGCCGCGGGGCGTGGCGAACAGCCGCGCCAGCAGCGTCCAGACCAGCCCCAGGACGGCCCAGCCCACCAGCAGGATGCCGGCGAAGAGCACGAGGCTGGTCTGCACCGACCAGGCCCCGACCTTGATGATCACGAACCCCTGGTGGTCGCGCAGCCACAGCGCGGCGGCGATGCTCGCGAGCAGCAGCAGCAGGGCAACGAAGAGCTTGCGCATACGGCCTCCCTCAGTCGAACTCGCGCACCGGCGCGAGGACCGACTGGATGTCCGGCAGGGTCACGCGCACCGGCCGGTCGGCGAGCGCGTCCAGGCGGTCGAGGGCGTCGGCCACGGCCGCGTCGCCGTCATCGTAGTAGCGGCTCAGCCAGTCACGGGCGCGTTTCAGGGAGTCGCGGTAGAGGGCGCCATCGCCCCGGATGGCTGCGAGCCGAGCGCTCTCCAGCTGCAGCCGGAGGTTCTCGCGCAGGAAAAACCGCTCCCGGATCGGGCGCAGGGGCACCACCTCGCGCTCCGGCCCGGAGACCACCACGAGCTCGCCCATGGCCCCGCGGAACTCGCTCCAGGCGCGGCCGAGGGGACCGCGGGCACCCTCGCCACCGGCCTCCCCGCCATGGTCCGCCGCCTTCGCGGCAGGCAGGGGCTCGGCGCCGGCACGCAGGCGGAGACCATCGACACCGTCGGCGATGCCGGCCAGGGTGGATGCGATCCGGTCGGTCTTCGGTTCCGTCACGGCGAGGAGCCGGTCGATGGCCTGGCGGATCGCCTTACGTTCCGCGATCACCTCGCCGCCCAGGGCAGAGAGCATGCCGTCCGCCGCCTTGAGCGCACCGAGGGCGGCGTCGACGTCACGGTAGTAGCGCAGGCGATGGACGGCGACACGTGCGAGATAGGCGGCCTCGGAGCGCCGCCAGTCGTCCCGGTTGACCTGGGCGAGCTCGGCGACGCGGTCCATCTGCGCCTTGAGCTGGGACTGGGTCTCGGTCACGGCGTCCAGCGAGGCCTTGAGCTCGGCGAGGCGCTGGTCGCGCCCGGCGGTGCGCTCGTCCAGGCTCGACAGACGGCCCCGCAGCTCGGAGATGCGCTCGTCCAGGCCGTCGCTGCGTTGCTTCAGCGCCTGCTGGTCCACCAGCGACGCCTGCCTCGCCGCGAACGCCTGGTAACGCTGCCAGCCCCACCAGCCACCGAGGGCGACCGCGAGGACCGAGACGATGGCGAGCACCAGCGCCGCGACGGCCAGTCCGCGCAGACCGCCGCCACCGGCGCTGCCCCCGCTCGCGGCCTGCCGGGGCGCCCCGGTGGCCTCCGCCCCGCTGTCCTGTCGCTCCTCCCCCTGCACGGGCCGTTCCTGCTCGTTCTCTTCCGTCATGGATGACTCCCTGTGGATGCTTCGGCCGCCTGCCCGAGGGCCTCGATCAGGCCCTCGTCCCCGGGCCGGGCGGCGATCACCGGCACCTCGTGCACACCAAGCGCCCGCGCCCGTTCGGCCACGCGCTCGGAGACGGTGATCAGCCGGCTGCCGCAGGCGGCTTCCCAGCCTTCCGGGCCGACGAGCTCGCGCAGATGCGACAGCCCGGTGACGCTGGTAACGATAGTGTACTGCAGCCAGCCCGCGCGCCAGCCCGCCACCACCGGCGCCGGGTCCACGTCGGGCACCACGGCGCGGTAGACACCGAGGCGGGTCACGCGGACCCCGCGGGCAGCGAGGGTATCGGCGAGCAGCGCGCGACCGTGCTCGCCGGCAAGGATGACACAGTTGGAGCCCGCCGCCGGGTCGAACGCCGGGCTATCGAGCAGCGCGGCGGCCCCGCCGCCCTGCGCCGGGCTGGCGTCGACGGGCCAGCCGCGCCCCCGCAGGGCCCGCGCAGTGCCGGGCCCCACGGCGGCGACACGGGCGTTCGGCGGGCATACGACACCGTCACCACCGAAACGCTCCAGCAGCACCTCGACCCCGCCGGGACTGACGAACACCAGCCAGTCGGCGGCCTCCAGGGCCGCCGCGAGGGCCCGGGCGCTGTCGGGGTCGTCCACGGGCTCGATCTCGATGGTGGGCAGCGGGGCCACCGTGGCCCCCAGCGCCCGTAGCCGATCGATAAGCGCGTCGGCCTGCGACCGGGGGCGCGTGACCACGACCCCGATGCCGGCCAGCGTCCGGCTCATCGGCCCTCCGCCTCCGCCAGCAGTGCCCCGGCCCCCTGGGCCAGCAGGTCGTCGGCCACGCGCTGGCCGAGCGCCGCCGCCTCGCCGCGGGGCGCACGCCCCTCGGCGCGCAGCAGCCGCCCGCCGTCCGGGCTGCCCACCCGGGCGCGCAACCACAGCCGGTCACCCTCGAGCACCGCGTAGGCGGCGATGGGGACGTGGCAGCTGCCTTCCAGGCGCTGGTTGACCGCGCGCTCGGCGCTGACGCGGTCGAAGGTGTCCGTATGGCGCAGCGGGGCGATCAGCTCGTTGAGCGCGTCGTCGTCGCTGCGGCACTCGATGCCCAGCGCCCCCTGGCCCACCGCCGGCAGGCTCTCGTCCGCGCTGAGTGGCCGGCGGATGCGTTCGGTGAGCCCGAGGCGGCGCAGCCCGGAGGCCGCGAGGACGATGGCGTCGAACTCACCGGCATCGAGCTTGCCGAGCCGGGTCTGGACGTTGCCGCGCAGCGGCGAGACCCGCAGGTCCGGGCGCCGCCAGCGCAGCTGGCACTCCCGGCGCAGGCTTGCGGTGCCGACGTGGGCGCCCCGGGGGAGCTCGTCGACCCCGGCGTGGTGGTTGGAGACGAAGGCATCGAAGGGGTCGTCGCGCTCGAGGATCACCGGCAGGTGCATACCCTCGGGCAGTTCCGCGGGGACATCCTTCATGGAATGCACGGCGATATCGGCGCGCCCCTCGAACATGCCCCGTTCGAGCTCCTTGACGAACAGCGCCTTGCCGCCGATGGCGGCCAGCGTCCTGTCCTGGATCTCGTCGCCCCGGGTGCTCATGCCCACGAGCTCGACCTCGAGCCCGGGATGGAGACGGCGGAGGGCGTCGGCAACGTGTTCCGCCTGCCACAGCGCCAGGGCACTGCGACGGGTGGCGATACGGACCCGGTCGCGGGGCATGGTACGGCCTCTCGGGTAGCCTGCGTGGCCGTACAGGATGCCACGACCCGCGGGGTCAACTCACGCGCGCCGACCTCAGCAGGCTGCGGACGTGGGGCAGATGCCGCCGGCTGACCTCGAGACGGTCGTCGGTGCCTTCGAGCACGGCGTAGGTCCGCCCGTCGCCGCCCCGCTCCAGGCCGACGAGACGGTCCCGGGCCACCAGCGCCTTGCGGTGGATGCGTACGAACCGGTTGCCGAACTCGTCCTCGAGCTTGCGCAGCGAGTCCTCGATGAGGTCCTCGCCGCGGGCATGCTTGACGGTGACGTACTTCTGGTCGGCCATGAAGTAGCGCACGCTGTCCACCGGCACGAGCTCGATACCGGAGCGCCGGCGACAGAGGATGTGCTCACGGCCGTCGGTCTCGGGCACCTGCAACGCCTCGAGCTGCGCTCGGTTGAGCCGGCGGGCCTTGGCCAGCGCGGCGGCGAGCCGCTCGGAGCGCAGGGGCTTCAACAGGTAGTCGATGGCCGCCGTCTCGAACGCCTGCAGGGCGTGATCCCCGTGGGCGGTGGTGAAGATGATCGCCGGCGGCTGGGACGACTGGCTCAGGCGGGCCGCCACCTCCAGTCCGTTGGGTCCCGGCATGCGTATGTCCAGGAGCACGACGTCGGGACGGACGCGTTCGGTGAGCACCAGCGCCTCCTCGCCGTCCGCGGCCTCGCCGACCACCTCGCAGTCGCCGAGCTCCGCGATCATCCCCGCCAGCCGCTGGCGGGCCGGGGCCTCGTCATCAACGATGAGTATCTTCATCGGCCACCCCTCGCCAGTAGGGAAACCGCACTGTGACATGATAGACGCCATCGTGGCCGTTGGCCTCCAGGCGTCCCTCATGGCCGAAAGCGAGCGCCAGGCGCTCGCGCACGTTCTCCTGCGCCATGCCGAAGCCCGTGCTGCGCCCCGGACGCTCCGGGGCCGGGTTGATCAGCGCGATCTCCAGCATGTCCGCATCACGCCGTCCGCTCACTGTCAGGGTCCCTCCGTTACGCCGGGGCTCAATCCCATAGTAGACCGCATTCTCGAACAGCGGCTGCAACGTGAGCGGCGGGATCAGGGCGTGGCGGGGCAGCGCGTCCACGTCCCAGGCCACGGACAGCCGCTCGCCGAGGCGCTCGCGCTCCATGCGCAGATAGCCCTGGGCGAGGGTCAGCTCGTCGGCCAGCGGCACCAGCCGGTCGCCGCCGGCGAGGCTCGCGCGGAACAGGTCGGCGAGATCCTCGACCAGGCGCTCGGCCCGGGACGGCGCCACCGGGATCATGGAGGCGATGGTATTCAGGCTGTTGAACAGGAAGTGCGGGCGGATGCGGGCCTGGAGCGCCTCGTTGCGCGCCTCGGCGGCAGCGCGCATGCGCCGGCGCCACTCGTGCTGGACGTAGAGATAGCGCAGCACCACCGCCGCGACGATGGCGGCCACGGCCAGCACCCGTGCCAGGAACAGGGGATGTCCCGCCGTCACCGGCGCCGCCAGCCACCAGGCCCCCTCGGCGACCGCGGCGGTCACCGCGAGCACCAGCATATAGCTCGCAATCGCGGCCTGCGGGCCCGACAGCCGCGCGAGGCGGGGACGCAGATAGCACAGCAGCGCCGAGCTCCCCAGCGCGATCCACTGCACCAGCAACGAGATCAGCCCCAGGGATTGCCAGCCGCCGTCGGGCTGGACCAGCACCAGCACGAAGGCGAGCAGCTCGGCGGTCATCACCACCGTGAGCACGCTCGTTCTGGCACAGAAGTCCGGGAGAAAGCTTTCCCTCGCCGCCACAGTCTCCCCCAGTTGCCCGCGGCACGCCCTCCGTGCCGTGCACGTGGCGGCTCCAGCATGGCCATGGAACGGCGCCGGGCGCAAGCGCCGCGGCGCGTATCGCACCTGTCTGTCTAGTATACTCCGCCAACGCCTTAACCCACGCAGCAGAGGCCAGGGGCCACCATGACCGACAAGACCGCCAGCCAGCTCTGGACCGGGCGCTTCACCGAGGCCACCGATGCCTTCGTCGAGGCGTTCACCGCCTCCGAGCACTACGACCGCCGTCTCTACCGCCAGGACATCCGTGGCTCCAAGGCGCACGCGCGCATGCTCAACCGCGTCGGCGTGCTCTCCGACGGGGACACCCGCGCCATCGTCGAGGGCCTGGACGCCATCGGCGAGGAGATCGAGCGCGGCGAGTTCCCCTGGTCGCCGTCCCTCGAGGACGTGCACATGAACATCGAGGCGCGACTGACCGAGCGCATCGGCGACGCCGGCAAGCGTCTGCACACCGGGCGCTCGCGCAACGACCAGATCGCCACGGACGTGCGGTTGTGGCTGCGCGAGGCGATTGACGAGGCGGTCGCGCTGCTGCGCCGCTTCCAGTCCGGGCTGGTGTCCCTCGCCGAGCAGGAGGCGGAGACCATCATGCCGGGCTTCACCCACCTGCAGGTGGCCCAGCCGATCACCTTCGGCCACCACATGCTCGCCTGGTACGAGATGCTGGTGCGCGACGAGGGCCGGCTGCGGGACTGCCGTGAGCGCGCCAACGTCATGCCCCTGGGCTCGGCCGCGCTCGCCGGGACCACCTTTCCCGTGGACCGCGCCATGACCTGCGCGGAGCTCGGCTTCGATACGCCCAGCCGCAACTCCCTGGACGCGGTCTCCGATCGCGACTTCGCCATCGAGTTCCTCTCCGCTGGCGCCACGATCATGACCCACCTCTCGCGCATGGCCGAGGAGCTGGTGCTGTGGACCTCGCCGATGTTCGACTTCATCGACCTGCCCGACCGCTACTGCACCGGCAGCTCGATCATGCCCCAGAAGAAGAACCCGGACGTCGCCGAGCTGGTCCGCGGCAAGACCGCCCGGGTCCACGGCGCGCTGCAGGCGATGCTCACCCTCATGAAGGGCCAGCCGCTCGCCTACAACCGTGACAACCAGGAGGACAAGGAGCCGCTGTTCGACGCCGCCGACACGGTGATCGCCAGCCTCCGGGCCTTCGCGGACATGGTCCCGAACCTCGCGGTCAAGCGCGACAACACCCGCGAGGCGGCCCGCCGGGGCTTCGCCACCGCCACCGACCTCGCCGACTACCTGGTGCGCCGCGGCGTGCCCTTCCGCGACGCCCACGAGATCGTCGGGCGCGCCGTGCGCCACGGCGTCGAGAGCGGGCGGGACCTCGCGGAGATGTCCCTGGGGGAGCTGCAGGGCTTCTCCGATGCCATCGGCGAGGACGTCTTCGAGGTCCTCACCCTGGAGGGATCGGTGGCCGCGCGGGACCACACCGGCGGCACCGCCCCCGCGCAGGTCCACGCCCAGGTGGCCGCGGCCCGGCAGCGGCTCGGGGAAAAGGCCGGCTGAGCACCGCCTCAGCCGGAGGCCAGCAGCCGCTGCAGGTCGGCGGTGATCGCCTCGACGGAGTCGCTGGGCACACCGCCGGCGTCGTTCGCCGTGATCCGCAGCCGCGCCGTACCGTCACGGTCGAAGACGAACACCGAGCCGTTGTGGCTGACCGGGTAGTTGCCCTCCGCGTCCGGCTCGCCGTAGGAGAACGTGGTGTAGTAGCGCGCCGCCAGCTCGCGGAGCCGGCCCGTCCCGGCGGTCAGGCCGATGAAGCCCTCGCCGAAGGCGGACGTGTAGCGCGCCAGGCGCTGCGGCGAATCCCGCCTCGGGTCGACGCTGACGAACAGGACGCGCGTGTCCTCGCGCTGCGCCGGCGTCAGCCGCTGCATCACGCGGCTCAGGCGCGCCAGTGTGCCCGGACAGACGTCCGGGCACGAGGTATAGCCAAAGAAGAGCAGGACGATCCTGCCGGCCATGTCGTCTTCCGTGATCACGCTGCCCGACTCGCCGGTGAGACGGAACTGCAACGCCGGGAACTGGCCGCGGATATCGCTGGTCCGCCATTCCGGCTCGCTGCAGGCCGCCAGAACGACGGCCAGGGCGATGATGGCGGTGAGTACGTGCAGCCGCGCCCCCCACGTCGTCACTGCCCTCTCGCCGGTGCGGCGTGCATGACGGCGGCGGGGACGGATTAAGCGGCGAATCCTCATGTCCATGGTCTCCTGTTCCAGAGGGCCCGCTGGATACGACGCCCGGCCTTGTCAGTGCGTGGAGGTCGGGCCGCGCTCGCTGCGATACCAGTAGGCCAGCACGATGACCGTGCCGAGCACGCTCATCATGGCCGCCGGTATCCAGGTGAAAATGCCGCCCAGCACCCGGTCCGTGGTGGCGTCGATCGGCCAGGGCGAACCGCAGACCTCGTAGTAGTCGTAGATGCCGCCACCCTCGATGACGATGTATGCGCCCAACCAGATCTGGGGGAAGGCGACCGCCGCGAGCATCAGGCAGCGCTTGCCGAAGCCGATGGCGTAATGCCCCGGCCCGGGCGGGCGCGGGTCGAGGGCGAGCCACCAGAACAGCAGCCCGTCGATGGCCATGCTCCAGTTCATGACCGTGTAGAGCTCGCGGCTGAGCATGGCGTTGTAGTGCACTGCCGGGGTCAGCCAGAGATAGATCAGCCCGACGAACAGCAGCGAGGCCACCAGCGGATGCTGGACGAAGCGGTAGACGCCCTGCACCGGGGCACTGCGCCACGCCGGTGCGATCACGCGGTCACGGACCGGTGCCGGCATCCCCGCCGCCAGCACCGGCAACGGGTTGGCGAGCACGATGAGGATCGCGGCGATATGGTGGAGCACCAGGTGCTGGAGGCGGTGGATGAAGAACACGTACTGGGCAAAGTAGTCGAAGCGGGTCTGGGTGACGGCGTACATGGCCCCCAGGCCGACCAGGAAGGCCGCCGCCCGGACGACCCCCGGCCGTGCCCCGCATGCAATGCCGCGGAGATAGAGGAGCAGGGCGACGGCCACCGCGAGGCTCACCATCGGCTGCCACTCGTAGGGCCGGAGAAACCCCGCCACCCCGGCCAGCACGCTTAACCCGTCGCCTGTCATCGCCGCACCGCGTAGTCGGCCAGCATCAGCGCGGGATGCGCCGCGGCGGCGTTGCGGGCGCCGCCGTGCATGGCCACGCGCAGCGGACGGATACGCTCGCGGAACGTCCGCAACCGCTCCCCTGTGAGCCGGCGACGGGGCGGCAGGTCCAGCGCCCGCGGGTCCACCGGCTCGCCGCCGCGCAGGACCTCGTAGTGCAGGTTCGGACCGGTGGCGGTGCCGGTGGCCCCGACGTAGCCGATGACCTCGCCCTGGCGGACCCGATCGCCGTCACCGATCCCGTCGGCGAAGGCGGACAGGTGGGCATAGGCCGTCTGCAGGCGGTTGTCGTGGCGGATACGCACGTAGTTGCCGTAGCTGCTGAACGGCCCGGCGCGGACGACACGCCCATCGCCCGCCGCACGGACCGCGGTGCCCCGTGGCGCGGCGAAGTCCAGGCCCTCGTGCATGCGGGTATAGCCGAGGACCGGGTGATCCCGCCGGCCGAACAGCGAGGACAGGCGCGCGCCCTTCACCGGCGTGCGCAGCAGCGACGTCGCGACGCTGGCACCGTCGGCGGTGTAGAAACCGTCCCGTCCGCCGTCGGTCCCGCCACCGGGCCGGAACACGGCGAGCTCTCCGCCAGCCTGGCCGATGCGTGCGGCCAGAAGGCGTCCGTCATGGCTTGCCGCACTGTCCTCGTGGACAAAGCGCTCGTAGACGACGGCGAACTCGTCGCCCCGACGCAGGTCCCGCTGGAAGTCGATACGGCCACTGAGACGGCGGTAGGCGGCGATCAGGACCGCCTCCGGTATCCCCGCGCGCATCGCCGCCGGGTACAGCCCGCCGTCGACCCGCATGCGCACGGTGCGCGTGGTCCGCCGGTGCGCCACCCGTCGCTCCCGGGCCTCGAGCCCGCCACCGTCCGTCCGCGAGACGAGCACGCGCGTGTCCGCGTCGGTGCGGATACTCAGCCGGCGTAGGCGCGGTCCCCCACCGTCTTCGTCGAGGACGTGAACCAGTGTCTGGCCCGGGCGTAGCGCGCCGGCGTCCATCACCCCGGAGAGCGCTTGCACGACCCGCATCGCCTCGGCGGCGTCCAGGTCCAGCTCGTTGCCCAACAGCCCGAGCAGGGTGTCGCCGGCGCGCACGGTCAGCCGCCCGGGTGGTGAACCGGGCGGCACCGCCTCCGGGTCGGCACCGGCACGCGCCGCCGGTGCGGGTGTCACGTCGGAAGCATCCCCGCCGGCACTCGCGTGTGTGGCCTGCGGAAAGGGCAGGACCGCCGCCCCCGCGGCGAGCACCGCGGCGGTCAGCAGGAAACGGTTTCGCAGCTGCATGGTGTGACTCCTCGGCCGCCCCCGAACACCAGGCACAGGGCTTCGGAAGCGGTGGTAAACAGGGGGGTGCCGCGCACAGTCCGCCGGCGCGTGAACGGCGGCCGCCGTGGTCGGCACAACGCCCGTCCTCCGGGGAAAACCGGCCGGACGGCGGGGAGCTGGACTCAGGTGGTCGGGGGCGGTGTTACCGGCGCCCGGTCCACGCTGGTGAGGCGCAGACCGGGGCGGGCAAGGGGCGATTCGGAGCGGGCGTGCATGGGCAGGGGGCAGGCCGGTGCCAGCGCCGGCAGGTGCGCCGGAAGATGGCACTCATGCATCCCGGGCGCGGCGACCGGCTGATCACCGTCCGCGGAATCCGGCGTCGCCGCTGCGACAGGCGCGTCGGCGTGGGCGGCGATCTCGGCGCCGGCCTCCGCCGTGTGGGCGACGACGGAGAACGCGACGAGCAGGATCAGGATGCGGGCGATGCACTTCATGGGTCCGCAAGCCTATGACGGCAGCGTCCTCTCGTCCACACATCCCACGGCCAGGGTGAACACCCCACCGTAGTAGTAGCGGTGGTAAACCGGCGTGAGACGGGCGAGCAGCGCCTGGTCCACCCGTCGGGTGATCTGCTCCGGACGCACACCGAAGACACGGTTGAGCGCGACCCCGGCGCGGACCAGCCAGGCCGGCCAGCCCTCCGGGGCCTGCATCTCCAGCGCCCCGAACCGGCCGCCCGGCCGAAGCCATCCGGCAGCACGGTCGATCACCACCGGGTAATCACCGCTCATGCCCAGGGTCAGGGCCGCGCACACCGCGTCCACGGACCGCCCCGGCCCCGCCCACTGCAGGAAATCCGCCTGCACCAGCGAGACATTGTCGAGTCCGAGAGCGTCGGCACGCCTGCGGGCCCGCTCGAGCATGCCGGCGCTGACGTCCACGCCGATGATCCGCCCCGCCGGGCCCACGGCCCGGGCGAGCCGGGGCAGGTTACGCCCGGTACCGCAGCCGAGGTCGACCACCGTGCCCCCCGGAGCCAGGGCCAGGCCGTCCACCAGCGCGGCCCGGTAACGCCCGAGCCGCACCCCCATGGGCACGAACAGCCACAGCAGCGGGTCGTAGTACCCGGCGATACGGGCGTAGACCTGCCGGGCAAAGGCGCCGTCCGCGGACAGGCGGGACACGCTCCCGGGCCTCAGCCGGCGGGCGCCGCGTCCCAGGATCGCCGTGCGTCGCCGAGCACCCGCACCGCCGAGCGCAGGAACAGCAGCGCGACCGCCGTGCCCACCAGGATGTCGGGCCACGGGCTGGCGGTGAGCGCCACCGCGCCGGCGGCGACGAGCACGCCGACGTTGGCGACGATGTCGTTGCGTGAGCACACCCACGCCGAGCTCATGTTCACGTCATCGCCGCGATGGCGGGTCAGCACCACCAGGCAGGCGGCGTTGGCGAGCAGCACCAGCACGCCGATACCGGCCATCAGCCCGGAGGCCGGCGCAACGCCCCACAGGGCCTTGGCGCCGGCCTCCAGCAGCACGGCGATCCCGAAGGCCGCCATGATTCCGCCCTTCAGCCCCGCCGACGCGGCCTTCCAGCGTGCCCCGCGGGCCACGGCCACGAGGCTGAAGCCGTACACCAGCGCGTCCCCGAGCATGTCCAGCGAGTCGCCGAGCAGCGCGGTGGATCCGGCGACCCAGCCGGCGCCGAACTCCACCACGAACATCACCGCGTTGATCGCCAGAACGACCCAGAGCATGCGCGCCTGACGCTCCGCCAGGGCGCTTGCCGCGCAGTCGTCGTCGTGACAGCAACCGGCCATCGCACACCTCACTCGTCATCGATCCTGACCGATACGGTAATCCTTATAGTGACTACAAGGTAAAGCTTTCACCCCCGCGCCGGGCATTGACGGAGCAGGCCACACGGGCATAGCTTATATTGCAGCGCAGCACAGGGAAGACCGCGAGGCCGTTCCCCGCCGGGGCCCGGTGGCCCCGCGACGCGGCGTGCTGCCAGGGAGGCGACAGTGTCCCATGAAGACCCTTCCGATACCGGCCGCCCGGCCGCCGAGACCGCGGCGGAGGCACCCCCGGAAACCGACCTGGACCGGGGCCTCACCGAGGCCGAGGCGCAGGAGCGGCTCGCGCGCTACGGCGAAAACACCCTTGCCGAGAACGGCCACAGCGTCCTCGGCCAGCTGCTTTCCTACCTCTGGGGCCCGATCCCCTGGATGATCGAGGCGGCGGCCATCCTCTCCGCCGCGGTGGGCCACTGGGCCGACCTCGCCGTGATCCTCACCATGCTCGTGGTCAACGCCGGCGTGGGCTTCTGGCAGGAGCACAAGGCGGACTCCGCCATCGACAGGCTCCGCGAACGCCTGGCGCTCAACGCCCACGTCCTGCGCGACGGTCAGTGGCGCACGGTGCCGGCGCGAACGCTGGTGCCCGGCGACGTCATCGCGGTGCGCATGGGCAACGTCATCCCCGCCGACCTGCGTCTGTGCCGGGGTGAGTACCTGAGCGTGGACGAGTCGGCGCTCACCGGCGAGTCCCTGCCGGTGGACAAGCAGGCCGGCGACACCGCCTACTCCGGCTCCTCCGCCAAGCAGGGTGAGATGACCGGCGTCGTGACGGCCACCGGCATGGACACCTATTTCGGCCGCACCGCCCAGCTGGTCCAGGCCGGCAGCGGGCGCTCCCACTTCCAGCGCGCGGTGCTGCGCATCGGCAACTTCCTGATCTTCGGCACGCTGGGACTGGTCGCGCTGATCGTGGTGGTCTCGCTGTTCCGCCACGCCCCGGCGCTGGAGACCATCCGCTTCGTGCTCATCCTCACCGTCGCCGCCATCCCGGTCGCCCTGCCGGCGGTGCTGTCGGTGACCATGGCCATCGGCGCCGAGCGCCTGGCGCGGATGAAAGCCATCGTCTCGCGGCTGGTGGCCATCGAGGAGATGGCCGGCATGGACGTGCTGTGCGCCGACAAGACCGGCACGCTCACCTGCAACCAGCTCACCGTCGGCGAGATCGCCCCGTTCGGGGACGCCGACGAGGCCGCGGTGCTGCTCGCCGCGGCACTGACCGCCGAGCGCGACGAGAGCGATGAACCGGACGCCATCGACACCGCCATCCTCGCCGCCCTCTCCGACGCCTCCGCCCTGGACGCCTACCGGGTCACCGGTTTCGTGCCGTTCGACCCGGTGAGCAAACACAGCGAGGCCACCGCCGAGCGCGACGGCGAGCGCGTCCGCTTCGCCAAGGGCGCCCCGCAGGTGGTGCTCGGCATGTGCGATGTGGACGATGACCTCGCACGGCAGGTGAGCGAGGCCACCGACCGCTTCGCCGCCGACGGCTACCGCACCCTCGGCGTGGCGCGCAACGACAGCGGGGCGTGGACGTTCCTCGGCCTGATCCCCCTCTACGACCCGCCGCGGGAGGACTCCGGCGCGGTGATCGGGCGCCTCCACGACATGGGCATCCGGGTGCGCATGCTCACCGGCGATCACCTCGCCATCGCCCGGCAGATCGCCACGCGCCTCGGACTCGGCAAGCGCATCGTCTCCGCGCAGGAGCGCTTCACCGACGGCCGCACCCCCGACAACGAGCAGATCGAGGCCACCGACGGCTTCGCCCAGGTGCTGCCGGAGCACAAGCACGCCATCGTCTCCTCGCTGCAGTCCGCCGACCACATCGTCGGCATGACCGGCGACGGCGTGAACGACGCCCCCGCGCTGCGCCGCGCGGACGTGGGCATCGCGGTCAGCGGCGCCACCGATGCCGCCCGCGCCGCCGCGGACCTGGTCCTCACCGAGGCCGGTCTGTCGGTAATCGCCACCGCGGTGGAGGAGGCCCGGCGCATCTTCCGGCGGATGAACAGCTACGCCACCTTCCGCATCGCCGAGACCATCCGGGTGCTGCTGTTCATCGCCCTGAGCATCGTCGTCTTCGACGTCTACCCCGTGACCGCGATCATGATCGTGCTGCTCGCCCTGCTCAACGACGTGCCCATCATGATGATCGCCTACGACAACGCCCCGGTGGCCGATCACCCGAGGCGCTGGGACATGACCCGCACGCTCTGCGAGGCGTCGCTGATCGGCGCCCTCGGGGTGATCGCGACCTTCATCCTCTACTGGCTCGGGCGCCACCCGCTGGGGCTGGACGGCGACACGCTGCAGACGCTGATCTTCCTCAAGCTGCTGGTCGCCGGGCACATGACACTGTTCATCACCCGCTCGGACGGGCCGTTCTGGCAGCGCCCGTGGCCGAGCTGGCAGCTGTTCGTGACCCTCGAGGCGACCCAGGTCCTGGGCACGCTGGCGGCGCTGTTCGGCTGGTTCATCACGCCGCTGGACTGGCGCCTGGTGGTGCTGGTGTGGGCCTTCTCGTTCGCGGAGTTCCTGGTCAACGACACGGCCAAGGTCCTGCTCGGGCGGCTGATGCGCTACGGCGCGGGCTACCAGAACCGCCACCTGCGGCGGTTCGAGTCGAGCATGCACGGCCACTGAGCCCCGGCGGCGCCCCCGGGCGCGCCGGCAACCCACGCTGCGGGGTGAACGGCAATGAGCCATTGCGGTGACGAGACCACGACAACGGACGACGACGGCCTGCTGAGGGGGTACACCTTCGAGGAGCTGAAGGTCGACCAGACCGCGAGCCTGGTACGCCAGCTCACCGAACGCGACATCGCGGCATTCGCCGCCATCTCGGGGGACGTGAACCCGCTCAACGTGGACCGCCGCTTCGCCCAGGAGCACGTCTTCCACACCCTGATCGGCCATGGCATGTGGGCCGGCGCGCTGATCTCCAACGTCCTCGGCACCCACCTCCCGGGGCCGGGCACCATCTACGCCCGTCAGACCTTCGACTTCGTCCGCCCCATCGCCCTGGGCACCACGGTGACCGTCACCGTGCGCGTCGCCGAGAAGCACGCCGACAGCGGCCGCGTGGTCATGGAGTGCCTGTGCCTGGACGGGGACGGCAACGTGCTGGTGAGCAGCGCCGCCGAGGTCCTGCCGCCGCAGGAGGAGGTCCGGCGCGAGCGCACCGCGCTGCCGGACGTGGAGGTCCTCGACCACGGCGACCGCCTGCGGCGGCTGATCGAGTCGGCGCGGGCGTTGCCCCCGCTGCACATGGCGGTGGTCCACCCGGTGGACGACGCGTCGCTGCTCGGCGCCGTACGCGCCGCCGAGGCCGGCCTGATCGTCCCGGTGCTGGTCGGCCCCGAGGCGGATATCCGCGCCGCCGCCGGGCGCGCCGGGCTCGCCATCGACGACTACCGCATCGTCCCCGCCGGCGACGGCCGCGAGTCCGCCAACCGCGCGGTGGAACTGGTCCACACCGGCGAGGCGGACGCGCTCATGAAGGGCATGCTCCACACCGACGAGCTCATGGGCGCGGTGGTGGACACGGACACCGGCCTGCGCACGCGACGGCGGCTCAGCCACGTCTTCGTCATGGACATCCCCGGCTACGACCGCCCGCTGCTGATCACCGACGCCGCGATCAATATCGCCCCCTCGCTCACGGACAAGGTCGACATCGTGCAGAACGCCGTCGACCTCGCCCACGCCCTGGGCACCGAGGCACCGAAGGTGGCGATCCTCTGCGCTGTGGAGACGGTGAACCCGGCGATGCCGTGCACCGTCGACGCCAGCGTGCTCTGCAAGATGGCGGACCGCGGCCAGATCACCGGTGCGGTGCTCGACGGCCCGCTCGCCTTCGACAACGCCGTCGACGTCAACGCCGCGCGGACCAAGGGCATCCGCTCGCCGGTCGCCGGCCACGCGGACATCCTCCTCACCCCGGACCTGGAGGCCGGCAACATGCTTGCCAAGCAGCTCGAGTACATCTCCCACGCCGCCGCCGCCGGGGTGGTGCTCGGCGCGCAGGTGCCCATCGCGCTCACCAGCCGGGCGGACGACGAGCTCGCACGCATGGCCTCCTGCGCCACAGCAGCACTGATGCACGCCGCCGGCGGGGGCAACGGCCATGGGTGAGGGAGACGCCGTCCTCGTCCTCAACGCCGGCTCCTCCAGCGTAAAGTTCGCGCTCTACCACGTGGACGCCGGCGACGCCCTCAGCCGGGCGCTGCACGGCGAGCTGGCGGGCATCGGCGACGCCCCGCAATTCACCGCCGAGGACGCCGGGGGCGCCGCGGTCGATGCCCCGGCCCTGCCCGCCGACGGCGACGAGGGTTCGCTCATCGCCGGGCTGGTGGGCTGGCTCGACGACTACGTGGGCAGCGGGCGCAGCGTCCGCGCCGTCGGCCACCGGGTGGTCCACGGCGGCCCGCGGCACCATGCCCCGGTGCGGGTGGACGACGCCGAGCTCGACTACCTCACCTCGCTGGAACCCCTGGCCCCGCTGCACCAGCCCCACAACCTGGAGCCGGTACGCCAGCTCCGTGCCTCGCACCCGGACATGCCCCAGGTGGCGTGCTTCGACACCGCCTTCCACCGCAGCCAGCCCCCGGTGGCCCAGTGGTTCGCCCTGCCGCGGCGCTACCGCGATCAGGGAGTGCTGCGCTACGGCTTCCACGGTCTGTCCTACGAGTACATCGCCGGCGCGCTGCCAGCCTACGACCCGGCGGCGGCCCGCGGGCGCGCGGTGGTCGCCCACCTCGGCCACGGCGCCAGCCTGTGCGCCCTCTCGGAGGGGCGCAGCGTGGCCACCACCATGGGCTTCACCGCCCTCGACGGCCTGCCCATGGGCCGGCGCTGCGGCGCCCTGGACCCCGGGGTCGTCCTCCACCTGATGCGCAGCGAGGGCCTGTCGGCGGACGCGATCGAGGACCTGCTCTACCGCCACAGCGGCCTCTACGGCGTCTCCGGCATCAGCGACGACATGCACGCGCTGCTCGACAGCGATGCGCCCGCCGCCGCCGAGGCCGTGGCGCTGTTCGTCTACCGCACGGTGCGCGAGATCGGCTCGCTCGCCGCCGCCCTCGGCGGACTCGACGCCGTGGTGTTCACCGCCGGCATCGGCGAGCACGCCGCCGCCATCCGCGAGCGCGTCAGCGCCGGCCTGGAATGGCTCGGCGCGCGCCTCGACCACGACGCCAACACCCGCGGCGGACCATGCATCAGCACCGCGGACAGCACCCCGGCGCTGTGGGTCATCCCCACCGACGAGGAGCGCATGATCGCCGAACACACGCTCGCACTGCTGCGCCGTCACGCCTGAGGCGTGCGGCCTTTCACCAACGGAGCCACAGGAGTACTCACCCATGGAGATCAAAGGCAGGACGGTGGTGATCACCGGCGCGGGCCGCGGCCTGGGCCGGACGACGGCACAGACGCTGGCGGACCGCGGCGCCCGCCTGGTGCTGGCAGACGTCAACGACGAGGGCCTGGCCGAGACCGCGCGGCTGTGCGAGGCGGCCGGCGCGGAGACCCGGGTCTATCACCTCGACGTCTCCGACGAGGCCGCGGTCGAGGAGACCTTCGCCGCCATCGCCCGTGACTTCGGCGCGCTGGATGCGCTGATCAACAACGCTGGCATCACCCGCGACGGCCTGCTGCTGAAGGCCCGCGAAGGCCAGGTCGAGAAGAAGATGAGCCTGGAGGACTGGAACACGGTGATCAACGTGGACCTTCGCGGCGTCTTCCTCTGCACCCGCGAGGCGGCGGAGCAGATGATCGGCCTCGGCAACGGCGGCGTGATCGCCAGCATCTCGAGCATCTCCCGGGCCGGCAACTTCGGGCAGACGAACTACTCCGCGGCCAAGGCCGGGATCGCCTCGATGACCGTCACCTGGGCCAAAGAGCTGGCGCGCCACGGCATCCGCGCCGCGGCCATCGCCCCGGGCTTCACGGAGACGCCGATGGTCGCCCAGATGCCCGAGAAGGCCCTGGACCGCATTCGCGCCCAGGTCCCCCTGGGCCGCCTCGCCCGGCCCGAGGAGATCGCCCACTCGGTGGTCTACGTGCTGGAGAACGACTACTTCAACGGCCGGGTGCTGGAGGTCGACGGCGGCCTGCGGCTGTAGC